>JADMIO011227168.1_pt1 | contig 54046 bp, 43 predicted proteins | sample 8958161 | NCBI WGS metagenome assembly JADMIO01 (sample SAMN16585339, study PRJNA669376) | soil metagenome | isolation source: Crop rotation soil | place: USA: Cullars Rotation, Alabama | collected 2011
CGCGACAACTTGTCCACGTGGAATTCTAAGCTTAGGATCCCAATGTGCTGGAAAGACGAGGTCATGGACGGCAAGGCGACGATGCTGCCTCCGTTCGCGCCCGGCCCCGACCAGGCGTTCGTGCCCGGAGCCGGCAGGCCGACCGCGGTGATGTTCTTCGCCGCGCCGCTCAGGTCGGGCACGCGCCCGGCCGAAGGGGTGCTGGCGTTCCGCGTGCCGATCGCGGCCGACTTCACGCGCATCCTCTCGATCGCGCGGCTCGGCGACACCGGCGAGACCTACGCGTTCGATCACGACGGCCGGCTCCTTTCGGAAAGCCGCTTCGAGGGCGATCTGCGGAAGGCGGGGCTGCTCGCCGAGGGCGTGAAATCGACCCTGAACGTCGAGATCCGGGACCCCGGGGGCAACACGCTCGAGGGATACCAGCCCGAGATGCCGCTCCGGGCGCGCCCCCTCACGAAGATGGCGGGGCGGGCGATCACCGGCGAGGGCGGGATCGACATCGACGGCTATCGCGACTATCGCGGCGTACCCGTCGTCGGCGCCTGGGAATGGTTCCCCGACCTCGAGTTCGGCGTCACCCACGAGGTCGACGTCGCCGAGGCGTACCACGAGCTGAACCTGCTCCGCTGGGCGTTCTGGCTGCTCTTCGGCGCGGCGGCGTTCACCGGGCTGCTGCTGTCGCTCGGGTCGGTCGCCATGAACCGGCTGCACCGCACGGTCCGACACGCGAAGCAGCTCGGCCAGTACACGCTCGTCGAGAAGATCGGCGAGGGCGCGATGGGCAAGGTGTACCGCGCCTCGCACGCGATGCTGCGGCGGCCGACGGCGTTGAAGCTGCTCGAGACCCGCGAGCCGGGCGCGCTCGAGCGCTTCGAGCGCGAGGTCCAGCTCACGAGCCAGCTCTCGCACCCGAACACGATCGCGATCTACGACTACGGCCGGACGCCCGAGGGCATCTTCTATTACGCGATGGAATACCTCGAGGGCATCGACCTCTCCGACCTGATCCGGCTCGAGGGGCCGGTCCCGCCAGCGCGCGTCGTGCACATCCTGCGCCAGGTCTGCGGATCGCTCGCCGAGGCGCACGGGCAGGGCTTCATCCACCGCGACATCAAGCCGTCGAACATCATGCTCACGAACCGCGGCGGCGAGACCGACATCGTGAAGGTGCTGGACTTCGGGCTCGTGAAGAGCGTCGCCCGCCAGCCCTCGACGCTGCTCACGACGATGGGCGTGGTGTTCGGAACCCCGGGGTTCATCCCGCCCGAGACCCTCAAGGATCCCAACGTCTTCGACGCGCGCGGCGACCTCTACGCGCTCGGCGCGGTCGCCTACGAGCTGATCACCGGGCTCTCGGTCTTCGAGCACACGACGGTCTTCGAGGTGTGCCGCAAGCACGTCGAGAGCGATCCCGACCTGCCTTCGATCCGGATGAGCCGGCCGGTGCCGCCGATCCTCCAGGCCGTCATCATGTCGTGCCTCTCGAAAGCGCCCGAGGACCGGCCGCAGTCGGCCGCCGAGCTCCGCGAGATGCTCGATGCGTGCGAGGACGTCGGCCCCTGGACGCGGGCGGAGTCCCGCGATTGGTGGACGACCCGGCGCGAGGCCATCGCCTCCATCCGGACGCGCGCCCCAGCGGGTCCCGACTCGACGGCGAACACGGTCCCGGTCGGGCAGAAGCAGGAGATGCCGGCTAAAGCCGGCGGTCCAGCTGCCTGACGGCGCGAAACCTCGCGGCGCGGCGCACTATACTCGCCTGTCGTGGGCTGGAAGAACAAGCTTCGGCGACGGGCGTGGATGATCCCCGCCGCGATCGCTCTGCTGATCGTCGTCGTCGGCGCGTTCGGCCACCGCGCCGCCCGTGACTCGCTGCGCACGTCGCTGCAGCGCGAGCTCGACTCCGTGCTGAGGGCGGACGCGGACGCGCTGCGGCTCTGGATCGACCTGCAGTGCCGGACCGCCGAGAAGATCGCCGCCGCCTCCGGAACTGCCGAGGACCCGGGGACCGCGGCGAAGGCGGGAGGCTTCGAGGGGTTCGCGCTGATCGATCCGGGCGGCCGCATCCTCGCGGCGTCCGAACCCGGCACGGTCGGGATGCGGCTGCCGCCGGTCGTTGCCGCGATGCTCGCCGACGTCGCCGGAGGGAAGTCGCGGCTCTTGCCGGCGTTCCCGCTCCCACCCGACGAAGTCGGAGCCGACGGCGCCACGGCTCTGCTCGTCGCGACGCCGCTCGGCGAGGCGCGCCCGGCGCCGCGCGTGCTCGCCCTCCGCGTCTCGATCGCGGGGTTCACACGCGTCCTGTCGCTCGCGCGCGCCGGCGAGACGGGGCAGACGTATGCCTTCGACCGCAACGGGCTGCTCCTCTCGGAAAGCCCCTTCGAAGACCAGCTGCGCGCGGCCGGGCTGCTGCGGCCGGGCCGCAAGGCGCCGCTCGAGGTCGAGCTGCGCGACCCAGGCGGCAACACGCTCGAAGGCTTCAAGCCCGAAGGCTCCATCAAGGGCCGCCCGCTCACGAGGGCGGCCGGGGATGCCGTGAGTGGCGGACGCGGATCCGACCTCGACGGGTACCGCGACTACCGCGGGGTGCCCGTCGTCGGCGCATGGGAATGGTTCCCCGATCTCGGGTTGGGGATCGTGCACGAGGCCGCGGTGGCGGAGACCGGCCGCTCGCTGCGCCTGCTGAACGCGACGTTCTGGACGCTCTTCGGCGTGGCGGCGCTGGCCGCGCTCCTGCTCTGGATCTCGTCGGCGGGGCTCGACCGCATGAAGCGCAAGGTGCACCACGTGCGGGAGCTCGGCCAGTACACGTTGATCGAGAAGATCGGCGAGGGCGCGATGGGCAAGGTCTACCGCGCGTCGCACAAGATGCTGCGGCGCCCGACCGCGATCAAGCTGCTCGAGGCGGCCGAGCCTGGCGCGCTCGAGCGGTTCGAGCGCGAGGTGCAGCTCACGAGCACGCTCACGCACCCGAACACGATCGCGATCTACGACTACGGCCGCACGCCGGACGGCGTCTTCTATTACGCGATGGAATACGTCGACGGCGTCAACCTCGCCGAGCTGGTGGCGCTCGAGGGCCCGATGCACCCCGCGCGGGTCGTCCACGTGCTCGAGCAGGTCTGCGGGTCGCTCGCCGAGGCCCACGCTCAGGGTTTCGTGCACCGCGACATCAAACCCTCGAACATCATGCTCACGAGCCGCGGCGGCGAGCCGGACGTGGTGAAGGTGCTCGACTTCGGGCTCGTCCGGCGCATCGATCGCAGCAAGGAGACGATGCTCACGACGATGGGGGTCGTGTTCGGCACCCCGGGCTTCATCCCGCCCGAGACCCTCAAGGATCCGCGGAAGTACGACGCCCGGGGCGACCTGTACGCGCTCGGCGTGGTCGCCTACGAGCTGCTCAGCGGCCACCCGATGTTCGCGCTCACGAGCGAGTACGAGATGTGCCGGCTGCACCTCGAGGCGATGCCTCCCTATCCGTCGGTGCGGCGCGGCGCGCCGCTTCCCCCCGACCTCGAGGCGCTCATCATGCGGACCTTGTCGAAAGACCCCGCGGCGCGGCCCCAATCGGCGGCCGAGCTTCGCAAAGGCCTCGAAGGCTGCTCGGGCACTGGCGCCTGGACGGAAGCCGACGCGCGCGCCTGGTGGGACCGCCGGGCGGCCGAGATCGCGTCGAAGCGCAGGGGTCGGAGCGGAACCTCGTCGGAGCCGGGGCGGACTCTGGCAAAGAGCCGGGGGACTTCTTAAGATCGAAGACCTGTCCTGCCGGTTTGCGTTCCAAGCGAGGCGCACCTGACGACGAGGCGAGTTGCGCGGAGTTGCTGGTGAAAGAACCGGCGTCCGCGCAACGTTGATTTCGGCGCAAGACGAACGAGGGCCATGCCCAAACTGGTCATCACCGATATCGAGGGTTCGAAGACGGTCGGACTCGACCGCGAGCTGAAGGCCGGCCGACTCGCGGACAACGACATCCCCCTCAAGGTGCCCGAAGCTTCGCGCCACCACTGTCGCTTCTTCCAGGAGCAGAGCAGCTGGTTCGTCGAGGACATGGGCTCGAGCAACGGGACGCTCGTCAACGGCCGCAAAGTGAGCAAGTTCGAGCTCCAGGACGGCGACCTCATCGCCGTCGGCGCCGTGACGCTGCGATTCCTCGACTCGGCGCCGACCGCCGAGGAGAAGGGCGACGGCGGGGGAGGCTGGGGCGACGAGGAGATCTCGCTCGAGGAGCCCGAGGAGCGGCCGGTCGCGGTCGCGACGGCGGCCGCCGAGCGCGAGGAGTCGTTCGAACCCCAGGAAGAGACCATCGAGGTCGACCGGGGCAGCACGACGAAGCTCCTCGACAGCGAGTCGGCGTTCGCCGATCCGAGCTTCGCGCTGTCGGAGATCCCCGAGAAGAAGAGCGTCGTTCCGAGCATCCTCGCCGTGGTGCTGCTGCTCGCGCTCGCGGGCGGAGCGGCGTGGCTCTGGATGAACCGCGCGAAGCTGTCGGGCGGCGGTGCCGGAGATGGAAGCCCGCAGATCCGCGCCAACAACCTCGTCCCCAGGAAGTTCTCGTCGTTCGAGAGCAACGCGGATGCGACCGGGGACGACCAGGCCGGCTGGCACAAGGAAGATCCGATCGACCCCGCGTCGGTGGGCGAGATCCAGGATCCCGTGCACTCGGGCGACCAGGCGTTCTCGATCGCGCGGCAGCCCGTGGAGAAGGGCCCGGCCGCGACGTGGGTCAGCCTGTCGGGCAGCCCCGAGTGCGAAATCAGCATCCTGCCGGGATCGGTTTACCGCCTCGGCGCCGCGGCGCAGCTCACGAAGCGCGAGCCGGTGCCGGGCGTCGTCGTGACGTGGATCGAGCCCGTGTCCGGCGAGGACGCGCACGAGATCGCCCGCGAGGTGGTCCCGATCGCGCCGGCCTCGAAGAAGTGGGCCGAGGCGTCCGGGTTCGTACAGGCGCCCGAAGGCGCGAGCGCGGCGCGGATCGGCCTCGTTTCGGCCGGGACGGGCGACGTCGCCTTCGACGACGTCGTGTTCGACCTGGCGCAGCCGCCCGCGGGCCGCGCGGTGGCCATCAAGGACTTCCGCGCGTGGCTCACCCCGTCGGGCGCGCTCCGCATCTTCCGGTTCAGGCGCACCGTGAGCGACGGGATCGGCGTCTGGAAGGCGACCGAGGGCGGGCTCGAGCCGCCCTGGCGCAACTTCGTGCCGAACGGCTCGGCCGGCGACACCATGGCCGGCACGCTCCGCGACGGAGGCGGCAACGCCTCGGTGGCGCTGGCGGCGAGCGAGTCGACGTTCCGCGCCACGTGGCAGCTCCCCGGCGGGGCCGCCGCCTACACGATCGCGATCCCGCTGCCGGGGAACCCGGACGAGGTGAACGTCACGCTGCTCGACGGCGACCGCGCGAAGCGGATGCGCGCCGCCTTCCAGAAAGCGCAGGCGACCGGTGTGATCATCGGAGGCCAGGGCGACCGCGTGCGGATCAAGTTCGTCGACGCCGAGAAGAAGCCGGTGTCGATGCCGCTCGACTTCGTGACCGATTCCGGACGCGCCTTCGTGAAGCTCGATCGCGGCGACAAGACCTCGATCACGTTCGAGTTCGAGACTTCGTTCGACGCCGAGATGGCCGAGGCCCGCGGGCTGCTCGCGAGCGCCGAGGAAGCGGCGCGCAAGGGCCAGGCCGGCGCCGCCATGGCCACCTACGAGCAGGTCCTCGCGAAGTTTCCCTTCGACGAGGCCCTCGAGAAGGACGCCTCCAAGAAGCTCGAGCTGCTGGCGAACGACGGCCGCAACAAGCTGAAGACGCTCGCGGGCAGGGTCGACGATGCCAAGTTCTTCAGGACCGCCCGCATGGACGACGACCTCCTGAACGAGCTCGAGACCGACGCGACCCGCTACGCGGGAACGAACCTCGCCGCCGAGTTCGCCGCGAAGCGCGACGACCTCAAGGACGAGCGCGCGAAGACCGCGAAGGAGAAGTGGGACGCGGCCGCGAGGGGCCTCTTCGAGCGCGGCCTCGACTACTGGGAGAGCAAGCCGAAGCGGCGCGAGCTCTCGATCAAGTTCCTCGAGATGTGCATCGCCCGCTACCCCGAGACCGAGTGGGCCCAGCAGGCGCGCGCGCTCCTCGAGCAGATCACCGGGAACAAGCCCGAATCGAAGCCCGAGTCCGCGCCGGCGTCGAAGCCCGACAACGGGCCCGAATCGAGGACGGAGGGCCCGCGCTGATGGCCAGGACCTGCATCGGCATCGACCTCGGCTCGCGCAACCTGCGCTACGTCGCGGGCACGATCAAAGGCACGGTGTTCTCGCTCACGAAGGTCTGCCAGATCGAGGTGAAGCTCTCGGACGATCCCGAGGGGGCGATCCTCGCGGCGCTTCCGGAGCTGAAGGCCGAGCTCGGCGAAAAAGTCCTGAAGGCGTCCCGCGGGGCGCGCTTCGGGCTGTCGGGCAAGGAGCTGATCATCCGCTACACGACGGTGCCGCCCGTTCCGCTGTGGCGGCTCCGCCTGCTGATGGACTTCGAAGTGCGCGAGATGGCCCAGCAGGCCGGCGACACGCTCGCGAGCGACTACAACCTCGTGACGCTGCCGAACGCGACAGGCGAGGACACGGTGCTCGTCGCGGTGTGCAAGGAGAGCTTCCTCGCCGCGCGGTTCGACGCGGTCAAGGCGGCGATCGCCGACCCCGAGTCGGGGCTTCCGTGCTCGCTCGCGCTGTTCAACGCGTTCGTCGGATCGGGCGACATCCACGAGGGCGAATACACCTTCCTCGTCGACCTCGGCGACCGGAACGTCGAGCTGGCGCTCCAGAAGGACGGCGAGCTGATCTTCGCGAGGAACATCGCGACGGGCGGCCGCGCGTTGACCGAGGCGATCGCGAGCGCGCTCAACACCTCGCCCGAGGACGCCGAAGGCCTGAAGCACCAGTTCGGTTCGGTGACGACGCGCGGCCTCGCGACGTACACCTCGGGCCGCGAGGAGAAGGTCGGAAACGCGATCCTCGGCCCGGTGGGCCAGCTCTCCGCGATGATCCAGTCGAGCCTCGCGTTCATCCGGGCGCAGACGAAGATCCGCGACCTCGAGATCGGCCGCATCCTGCTGTCGGGCGGCGGGGCGAACCTGCGCGGCCTGCCCGAGTACCTCGGCGCCGCCTTCCACTGCCCGGTGGGGCGGTTCCAGCCCGAGGCCGGACTCGACCTGACCCAGCTCCCGGCCGACGAGGCCGCCCTGTTCCAGACCGACCCGGGCAGCTTCGCGGTCGCGCTGGGCCTCGCGCGCACGACGGCCGATCAACAGGCGTTCCGGCTCGACCTCGTCCCGCAGCCCGTGAAGAAGAAGCGGAAGCTGCTGCAGCGCACGCTCTTCATGTGGCTGTCGGGCGCCGCGGCGCTCGTCTTCCTCGTCCTCACGTTCATGCGCGAGCTCAAGGTGGTCGGCGAGCTCGAGAAGACGGCGAACCACGAAAAGAGCGTCGCCGAGACGGCCCGCGGACGGCGCAAGCTGTACGACGCCGAGCAGGCGAAGATCGGCGACCTGAACCAGAAGATGTCCTACGTCGCCGCCTACACCGAGCCCGCCTGGGCGCTCCTCAAGGTGCAGGAGGTCGTTCAGGCCAACCGGTCTGAGAACATCTGGATCGAGAGCATCTCGGTCAAGCGCGAATCGGTGCCGGATCCGAACAAGCCCACGGTCCGGACGCTGCAAACCCGCGTCATGGTGGTCGGAAAGGCCCTGCCGGGCGACAAGCAGCCTGACGCGGTCGTGGGCGAGTTGAAGCTCGGAATCGAGCGGGATGCGAAAGGTGCGGACGTCAAGATCGTGAAACAGACACCTGTCACCCGCGGCGGCCCGATCGACTTCACACTCAGCGTCGAGCTGAAGGAGCCCTCATGAGGGTTGGCGACGTCTGGCAGGAACACCGGCGATTCATCACGATCGTCGGCGCGGGCGGCCTCCTCCTGCTGATCGGCTACCTCATCATCAGCGCGGTCTATTCGGGGAAGGCGCAACGCCTCCGCGACGACATCAGCCGCGCCAAGTCCGTGCAGCGCAGCTCCTCGCTGCCGCAAGGCATCGAGCTCCGGAAGATCCAGACCGAGCGCGAGAAGCTCGAGAAGGACGAGGGCGACCTCATCCAGAGCGTGGCGCACAAGCCGGCCGAGAACTGGCTCGTCGGGCCCTCGGTGGCCGATCCCGACCTGCACTACAACCAGCAGATCGACCGGCTGAAGACGACGCACCTCGAGCTCGCCGCGATCCGCAACATCGACGTCGATCCAAAGCTCGGGCTGCCCGAGCAGATTCCCGCCACGCGCGCCGACTTCGAGCACTATCTCCGCGGCCTGAGCGTCGTCGAGGAGCTGATCGGCGCGGCGCTCAAGGCCGAGCAGGTCCATGAAGGCGGAATCGTCCGGATCGAGAAGATCGAGATCGCGAGGCCGCCGAAGGCGCGGGCGGCGACCGACCGCAAGATCCCGTTCGTCACGTCGATCAAGGTCGACATGACGGTCGTCGGACATCCGAAGGCGACCGACCTGTTCCTCAAGACCCTCGCGGCCGACACGGCGGGGGAGGGCCGGACGGGGCAGTATCTCGCGGTCGAAGAGGCGACGATCCACAGCCTCGATCTGCCGCCCGGCGTCGCGGCGAAAGCGACGCGCAACGCCGATCCCGCCGACCGCCGGCGGGTCGAGTGCAAGGTGTCGGTCCTGGCGCTCAACGTGAACCCGGAGGGCCAGGTCCTGTGAAGAAGGAAGTCGTGGTCTTCGTCATCACGCTCTTGCTTCTCGGCGGGCTGTACTTCGTGTCCACCGAGGAGGCCGGGACGTCCTCGACTCGCGGCGGGCGCAAGGGCGCCGAGGCGCAGGCGCCGCTCGAGGCCAAGCGCGTCCCCGGCAGGTTCATCGCGGACAGCGAGGTCACCTGGGCCGGGAACGCGAGCAACATCTTCGAGACCCCGAGCGAGACGCGCGATCTGCCTCAGCTCGAGGTCGCGCCGCCGCCGTTCCCGAGGCTCGCCCATCCGGGACCGCCGCTGCCGTTTCCGCTCAACCTGAGGGCCCGGAGCATGCTCCGCCACGCGATCGTGCCGGTCGCGCAGCCGGCGGCGAACGCCCCCGGCGGCGGCGCCGCCACCGCGGCGGCCACGCCAACCGCGGCGCCCGCGGGGACCGCCACGAACCCGACCGCGTCGGCCGCTCCGCTCATCCCGACCGACAAGCCGGTCAGCACCTTCGACCGCATCAAGATGACGATCGAGCAGGAGCGGCAACGCGAGGCTGAGATCGCCAAGGCGAAGCAGACCGACGAAGAGCGCAAGGCCGCCCTCGACAAGATGTCCATGGCGACGACCCAGCAGACGATGTACGGAGAGCTCGCCACCAATCCCGACAAGAAGGGCGAAAACCGGTTCGCGGTCAAGCGCGACCTCGACAAGCTCCGCACCGATCCGGGCCTCACCGAGGTCGAGCGGAACGAGAAGCTCAAGAAGCTCGAGATCTTCTTCAAGGAGGACAAGCGCGGCAAGCTCGGCAAGGCCGTCCTCTACCACGGCGACGCGGTCGAGCGCATCGTGTTCGCGGACACGCCCGAGAACCGCTACCGGCAGAAGATGCTGGACGTGGCAGCGAACGACCTCGCGGGCCAGCTCGAGCTCGCGAAGATCGTCTTCGACGCCCGGCTCTTCAAGGTCGCGGCCGAGCACCTCTCGGGCATGAGGCGCGCGAAGCTCGTGTCGCCGGAGATGTTCGTGATGCTCGCGGACGCGCTTCACGAGCAGCACGACTACAACCAGGAGGTCGACGTCCTCCGTCAGGCGACGAAGCAGTTCGCGGAATCGGCGCCGCTGCAGGCGCGCTACGGCCGCCTGCTCGCTCTGGTCGGGCTGGGCCCGGACGCGGAGGCCGCGTTCCGGTCGGCGCTCGCGAAGAACGCGAGCGATCCCATCGCGAACACGGGTCTCGCCGAGCTTCTGCTGAAGAACGGCGACGCGAGGGGCGCGGTCGGCTATCTCCGCGACGCCCTGAACACCGCGGTCGAGGACCCGCTGAAGGTCGACGCCATCCGCCTGCTGCTCGCGGAGGCCTACATCGCCCAGGGCGACTTCAAGAACGCCCACGAGACCCTCGACCTCGTGCTCGCGCGCACCGCCACGACGCCCGCCTACGCCCGCATCTTCGAGCGCGCCTCCACGCTGTCGGCGGTCGCGGCGCTCGGTCAGAACAACCTGGCCGAGGCCCGCACGCGCGCCGAGGACGGCGCCAAGAAGTATCCGCTCTCCGGCCAGCTCTCGCTGCTGCTCGGCATCGTCATGCTGCAGCAGAACGACATCGCCGGCGCGCGCACGCGCATCCAGACCGCGATGGAGCTCGACCCGCTCCTCACCGGCCACGCGCAAGTGGCGCTGGCGATCGCCGACGAGACCGCCGCCGAGGACGTCAACGCGGTCGCGGACGCCGAAGCGGGCGCGATCATCGCGAGCCCCGGCGCGATCGACCTGCGGCTGCCGTTCGGGCGCACGCTCCTGAACGTGGGCGACACGACCAAAGCGCACGAGCAGCTTCTGTATGCGCTCGATTCCGAGCCGAGGTCGGCCGACGCGCTCGCCGCCCTGGGCGACGTCGAGTACGCCAACGGCCACCTGGCCGAGGCGATCCGGTTCTACGACCGGGCGGCCACGCTCGAGCCCGCGTTCCCGCAGCTCCTGCCGCGGCGCATCATCACGCAGGTGAGGCGCCGCAAGCTCGCCGAGGCCGACGAGCTCGCGGCCAAGGCGACGACCAACGACTCGAAAGACCCATTCCAGCAGGCGGCGATCGCCTATCTGCAGTACATGAAGGGCAACCAGGCCGAGGCGCTCAACGCGCTCCAGAGGCTCGGCGAAGGCGACTCGAAGCTGGCGGAGTATGCGAAGGACGTGTTCGCGAAGGTCAGCGCCCACTCGCTCAAGGAGATGTGGACCGAGACCTTCAGCCGCCAGCCCGGGTCGCAGCTCGGCCGCAACTGGGGCCGCGAGGTCGGCGCCGGCGTCAACATCGCGATCACGAAGGAGGGGTCGGTCCTCTTCGAGGGCAGGCAGAGCGGCGCGAGCGTCATCTCGGAACAGCCCACGATGATCTGGCAGGAGCGGCCGGGCGACCGCATCTACAGCTTCTCGGTCGATCTCGACATGGCCGCGCAGCCCGGAACGTACGCCGGCATCGCGCTCATGGTCTACAACCAGATCGCGCGGCCGGAGAAATGGCCCGGCATGCCGAACCCGGCGCACCACAACGGGCTGTCGCCGTACACCGGCATCCAGGTCGCGCTGTCGCCCGACGGCGTCCTCGTCCACCGCAACCTCACGAAGGGCAGGATCGACGAGTGGACGCCGATCAAGGGAGTCACCTATTCGGGCGGCCCGTTGACCCTCGAGATCCGGATCTCGGATCCCAAGGAAGGCGAGCTGCAGGTCCTCGTGAACCGCGACGTCGTCCTCACCAAGACCGTCCCCGATCTCAAACACTTCCGGCGCACGGTGGAGCTCGACGTCTTCTGCCAGGCCCAGCTCGACCGGAAAGTTCACTTCACGGCGGACAACGTCGTGGTCGTGACCCGGAAGGACAACAAATGACGCGCTCCCGGCAGCAGGGTTTCACGCTCATCGAGCTGCTGGTGGTCATGGCGATCATCAGCGTGCTCGCGGGCCTCGGCGTGACGGCCGCCGTCTACATGAGCCGGCGCGGACCGAAGACCGCATGCGAGACCTACGTCGCGACGCTCAGCGCCGCGCTCGAGGCCTACAAGTCGAACCAGGGCGCCTACCCGCCGACGTCGCTGGCCGACTTCCCGGGAGTGGGAAACCTGACGAACCAGGAGAACCTCGGGATCGAGTCGGTGGTCGTGTGCATGAACTCGAAGAAGTACTCGGGCTCGTTCGGATTCGGGGAGCAGGCGGGCGGCAAGCTCGAGAACTTCGACAGCGATTACATGCAGGTCCCGATCACGCACTTCGAGAGCAAGGACCTGTTCGAGATCGTCGACCCCTGGGGGACCCCGTACGCGTACATCAACGCCCACGACTACGCGAACTGGGAGGCCGTGGGGAGGATCACCGGCTTCGACGGCAAGGTCCAGCCGTGGAAGAACCCGAAGACGAAGATCCCGTACCGGTTCGACAGCTTCCAGCTGATCAGCGCGGGCCCCGACCACCTGTTCAACACCGAGGACGACATCACCAACTTCGACCGTGAGTGACCACTCGAGAATGCGACGAAGGTGCAGCGTGGAGCGCAGAGCTCCGCTCTGCTCCTCCGGGCCGCTGACGGGCTTCACGCTCATCGAGATCCTGGTCGTGATGAGCATCCTCGCCGTGCTTCTGGGCCTCACGACGGGGGCCCTCTCCCGCGCGGGGAAAGCAGGCGTCCTCGACGGCGGCGCGCGGGTGGTGAGGTCGGCGCTCGAACGGGCGCGCCTGCTCGCCTTCTCGCAGAGCTCGCTCTCCAAGGTCACCATCGTGCCGCCCTCGCGGGCGGCGCAGTTCGTTCCCGGCCGGATCCAGATGCAGGTGAGCCGGATCGCGGCCTCGTGGCACTTCGACGACCCCGACCCCGCGGTGGGCGGCGACGGCTCGACGCTGTCGGCGTTCGGCGCGGCGCCCACCCAGGGCTACGTCCGCAACGGCATGCAGCTGACGTCGGTGTCGCGCCTGCGGGCCCCGCCGATCTCCAAGTCGCCGACCCACGATCCGAAGCACGGATTCGCACTCGAGCTGTACGTCAGGCCCGACGCCCCGGGCACGATCGCGGCTTTCGCCGGCGATACCGGTGACAGCAGCGGGTTCGCCCTGCGTTTGAACCCTGACGGGTCCCTCGTCGCGGAGGCCAACGTGCGCGCCGACGTTCCGACGCTGGCCATCACGACGCGCCCGAGGGTGATCGAAATGGGGCAGTGGGCAAAGGTCGCGATCTCGCACGACGGCGTCGAGCTCACGGTCGCGGCGCACAACGTCATCGAGGGGCGCAAGCCCGACGTCCACGAGATCGTGAGCGAGCCCGGCGACGCGCTCGTCCTGGGCAACGGCATGAGCGGCACGATCGACGAGGTGATCTACCGGACGGCCGGCGACCTCGAGCCCTTCGAAATCGACCGGCAGGTCGACGTGAATTTGAATTACCCCACGAGCGTGCGCTTCAATCAGGAAGGCCGCCTGAACGAGCGCTTCCACACCGAGCCGGTCACGATTCCTCTGTCGCACGAAGGCCGGACCGTGACGATCACGGTCGACATGGCGGGAGTCATCCGATGACCATCCGATCACGCGCCGACGCCGGGGTGGCGTTCATCCTCGTGCTGACCGTCCTGCTGGGCCTTCTCGTGCTCGCCTCGCCGTTCCTCGTCGTCGCCGTCAACGACCATTCGGTGTCGGCCTCGGTCATCGCCGACGCGCAGGTCGAGGTTGGCACCACGCAGCTCCTGCGCTACGGCGCGTGGAAGCTCGAGAACACCGCCGACGGGCGCGCGTACCACGTCGAGTCCGACTTCAACGTGCCCATCGATCTCGCGACCGACCGCGGGACCCTCGTCACGGGAGCCGATGGCCTGCCCATCCTCAGCCGCAACGATCCGAGGGGGGAGACCTGGGACCTTCGCGTGCGCGACGAGCAGTCGCTGCCGAACCTGTGGTCGGCGTCGCCGTACATGATCGCGGGGTCGCTCTGCCGCACCGTCCTCACGGGCGAAGACCTCACGCCCGACGCGGTCGAGGTCAACCTCGAGGACGCGAGCGCCCTTCCGCTGAAGGCCGGCGCCATCTGGGTCGACGGCGAGCGGATCACGTACGCGACCCGCGACGGCAACCGGCTGCTCAACTGCGGCCGCGGAGCGCCGGGCGGCGGCAAGGGCCGCAAGCACAAGGTCGAAACCTACGCCATCGACGACCGCGCCCGCGAGATCGCGATGCTGCCGTTCAAGTCGCCGCGCGCGAAGGGCGGCTGGCGCGAGCCGACCGATCCGGCCGCGGCGAAGGAGATCACGCTCTACGGCGACGGCGTGCTCATCCCGATCGAGGTCGACCGCCTCGCGCGCGAGTTCACCGTCGACAGCTGGCGGGTCACCGGTTCGCCCTGGGGCCCCGGCCAGATGCTCAGGCAGCCGATCGACCTCGCGACGCAGACCGACACGTCGGACGGCTTCCCGATCCGGGTGAAGAACAACGACGGCATCAATCCCGGGACCCTGATCAGGATCACCGACGGGGTGAACACCGAATACGCGTTCGTGGTGGCGAGCCGGCGCGGCAACACCAACGCGACGCTCGTGCTCGCCGAGGCGCCGCAGCACGACTATTCCGACCGCAGCACGTGGGTGTCCCCGCTCGTGCGGCACCCCGTGAACATCAACACCTGCACGAAGGACACGCTCAAGCGGATCATCACCGGCCTGCAGATCACCGCCGGCCAGCGCAACCAGGGGAACAAGGGCCGCGTGACGGTGGCCTCGGCCGAGATCGTCGCCGACGTGATCGTCGGCAGCCGTCCCATCAAGGACCTCGAGCAGCTGCGGGACATCCTGCAGACGACGTCCGACACGTCGCTGGGCATCTTCGACCAGATGCAGCTGTTCGCCGTGTTCCGCAACGCGGTGGACGCGAACGACTGGACCCTCGGCACCTCGACCGTGCCGTTCTGCTTCAAGTCGTACGATTACTTCACGCTGACGGCGAGCGCGACCGTCTGCGATCCCGCGGGCACCCAGCTGGCGCACCGGCGCGTCACCGAGCGCGTGCGCGTGGCGCAGCCCGGCACCCGGGTCGTGCGCCTCGACACGCAGGAGGACTTCGAGAGCCCGATCGTCCATGCGCGCGAGTCGAACTACACGACGACGCACCCGAACCCGGTCGAGCGCGTCAATCCGTGGGCGCAGAACGAGATCCCCGCCAGCCGCATCCCGCGGATGATGATGGGCACCGCGCTCAGCAAGAGCAAAGACCCGAACAAGCAGGACAAGGGCGCGGACGACGCCGACCGCGGCGTGTTCCCGAACAAGACCGAGGGCGACGTCAGGCTCTGGCCCGCGCGCATGGAGGGCTTGTTCGGATACTCCGAGCACTTCGACGGCCGGGCGTTCCAGATGCCCGACAACGTCGACCCCGCTGACATCGACCCCGAAGGCTGGAAGCTCGAGAGGGGCGCGTACAAGGTCCCGCTGCGCGACTCCGGTCAGCGCAATCCGAGCAACCGCGCCAGCGGCGGCCGTGGCGGTGGCGGGGGTTTCGGAGGAGGCGGGCGCCGGCGCGGCGGCCGCCAGAACGGCTCGATCCTCGGGCAGACCGGGCCGAACCCGATGAAGCTCGACATGTGGATCCGGCCCGACGCGCTGGGCCAGATGACGTTCTTCGACCTGCAGGGATCGGATCCCGACCAGCGGGTCACGTTCTCGGCGCAGGGAGGCGGCGAGATCACGATCAAGGTCCGCGATCGGACCATCCAGAAGCCCGGCGACATCGAGGAAGCCTGCGAGACGAAGTTCCGTCCGCCGACGGGCCTGTGGAAGCCGCACACCTTCTATCACGCGGGATTCTCGATGCGCGGCTGCAAGCCCGACGAGATCTCGGTCTTCTGGGACGGCATGAAGCGCGGCGAGGCGAAGTACTCGACGACCCTGTCGGGCTCGATGTCGGACAGCGACACGAGCTTCTCGGTCGAGCGCGCCGACGACTGGCCGCAGCGCGGCGTCTGCTGGGTCGGGCGCGAAGCGATCGAGTTCAGGCGCGTCGGGACGAGCTTCGACGTCATCACGTACCCGAACGTCGCGTACCAGAGCTCGGGCGCCCTGGCGGGAGGCAACGTGACCGGAGGCACCGGCCGCGGCCGCCGCGGCACGCCCGCATGCCCGCACGCGGCCGGGGAGCCGGTTACGGTGTTCGGCTACTCGACCCTGGCCAAGCCGCAGACCGGCAACAGCGGCCTCGCGATCCCGAAGGGCGGGGGCACCCTCGCGTCCGCGCTCGGACCTTGGATGTTCGCGTCGTTCAAGGGGAACGACGAGATCCCGCTTCCGGGCAGCAGCGGCTTCACTTTCCGCGTCCAAGACCCGAACAAGTCCGGCGGCGACAAGCTGGAACTCCTGCCGCCTGCCGCCATTCTCGATGACTACAAGAAGAGCTTCCAGGCGACCGGCGGCTATATCATCATCCTCGGGCTCACGCCGATGAACACGCCCCCGGGCGCGAACGTCACATTGACTTGGCAGGCCGAGCTCGCCACGTATCAGAGCTTCGATTCGTCGGGAATGGGAACCCTGCTCGGGGTCCAGCCGGTCCCCAATCCTCCGAACCCCGATCTCGCGACGGGAGCGAACCAGACGGGGAACTTCATCATCTGGAACACGCGCCAGACCCAGTACCTCTACAGCACCAATCCCCCGAGCCCGAATTTCTCCGCCGTGTTCCCGATCTCGGTCGGATTGTCGAGCGTCACCGGATATCTCACCCCCAAGGCCTCGCAGGGCGCGACCCAGATCGTTCCCGAGCACGTGTCGCTCGGAGTCCCCGATTACGACGACATCAAGACGCACCTGATCGAGTGGATCGCCTACTACCACATCGACACTCAGAAGAAGATGCTGCTTTGCGATGACCGCAACCGCATCACTGACGCGTGCGCCAACGTCGCCGGAATCATGCTCGCACAGCTCCCTCAGGGCACGGGCAACAACGGACAGAATCTGTCTCCGCTCGCGCCGCCGCTCATTGCGCGCGATCGGCTCAAAATGCGCGGTCAAGGCGGGACCGACATCTTCGGGTACGTCAAGACGTCGTCCGGCCAGAAGCGCCACGAGACGAGCGAGGACGTGACGCCGGTCTTCCGGGTGGTTCAGTACCCCGGCATCGGGTTCAACGTCCCGACGCAGCCGAACCAGCAGCCGAGCGGCGTGCAGGGAGCTCCAGCCCCGGGATGGGGCGACTCCGTCACGCTCGAGACCGCGAACGCGACCGTCCGCAAGCGGTTCGACGTCACGTGGTCGGCGGCGGCGAAGCCTCCGGCCGCGGCGGACGGGCTCGTGTCGGTCGGGGAAAGCCCGGGACAGGACTTCTCGCAGCGCGCCATCCCGCTCGGGGGCGAGGGCGACCGAGACCAGTACCTGCGCCTGCTCAAGTTCCCGAGCGGCGAGCTGCCGCGCATCGGGCCGGGCGCGAAGGCCCGCGCGGGGGGCGACGTCGAAGGCAACACGATGGAGGGGCGCCTGGACGAGCTGCGGGTGAGCCCGATCCAGACCGACCGGTTCATCCTGTGGGACCACGCCGCCATGGGCCTGAACGCGAGCCAGGCGGTCGCCAACGCGCCGGCCCTGAGCCTGCAGGGCATCAGCGAGACCGCGAACGAGATCCCCGTCGCGAACGCGCACTGGTACCTCAACGCGATCGCGAATGTGCCGAGCACCGGGCAGTCGGGCGGCGGAGGCTCGAACGCGCCGTTCCAGGTGATCCTGCCCGACGGGCGCGGGATCGAGTACGACTCCGAGCTCGTGGGGTTCCCGAACAACGACGCCGGGCTCGTCCAGATCGACGACGAGGTCATCGCGTTCCGCAGGACCGGCCGCACTTCGAAGGGCGCGCCCGCGATCCTCGACTGCGAGCGCGGGGTGATGGGCACGACGCCGCAGCGCCACGGCTACGGGGCGAACGTCATCTTCCTCGACTTCATCCCGACGACGATGCTCAGCGAGGCGCTCAACGCGACGCAGTCGATCTTGAACGTGGCGTCCGAAGCGAGCTTCGCCAACACGGGAGGCCTGCTGCTCATCGACAAGGAGCTCGTCCACTACGACGAGATCCGCGGGCGGTCGTTCGCGATGCCCCCGATCCTCGACGACAAGGGCGAGGAGGTCGGCGGCCTGTTCCGCGGCCGGTTCGGCACGGTGCCCACGCGCCACGACAACGAGGCGATCGTCATCGAGATGCCGTTCCGTTACTGGGACCGCTGGGCGGAGAGCCCGGACAACCCGGAGATCTCGTTCTACGAGTGCGCGATCAACCGGCCCGGCGCCTGGTTCGACCGGTTCGGGTACGACGAGTTCCGCCCGAACTCGAACGTCCAGATCGTGACGCTCGTCCGGACCGAGCCCGACGTGCCCTGGTGCACCGATCCGTCGCGCGCGTCGCCCAAGCTCTGGCGGTTCGAGAACGGGCTCGAGCAGGACAAGAGCCTGCACGTGCTCGGCCGCCACGGCAGCGCGCTCGAGGTGCGGTTCTACGTCCGCTATCTCGCGAACAGCTTCGATCCGGTCACGCTCACGGCCCACGACTGGAAGTCGACGCCCGAGCTGCGTTGGGCCGAATTCCAGTATCTCGACGAGACTCAGGTCATCCAGCGCGAGTCTGACAAATGAAGCGCGAAGCGTGCGGCATGACGCTGCTCGAGCTGTTGATCGCGATGGCGCTCCTCGCCTCGCTCGGCGGCTTCATCGTCGCGCTGCTGCGCAACTCGTTCGACATGTACAACGCGGGCGAGCGCCAGGGCGAGTACGGCGTCAACTCGATGGTCATCCTGCAGATGTTCGAGGACGACCTCGCGAACGTCGCCCACGGCCCGGATGGAAGGTTCCTCCTCGAGAGGCGCCGTTTCGGAGCGGGCTCCTCGCAGCCGTTCCTGCGGTTCGTGCGGACCATCCCGGCGGGCGACCGTGAGCACCCGGTGCTCCGGCTCGGAGGGACGAAGCACCAGCCGGACGGCGACTGGAACGGCGGCGAGCCCGCTCCCGAGAGCCGCGACTCGATCAAGCCCGCGTCCGGGATGATGGAGGTGTGCTACGCGCTGCTCCAGGAGCCGGACGACACCGGGCTCTTCACGCTGTACCGCGGAGTCCACGCGCCGGTCCTCGAGCCGGGCGGGTTCTTCGAGATCTCAGCTGAGATCGACGCGATGGCCTACGACGAAACCTGGGTTCGGAAGAACCTGCGCGCGGTCGCGACCGGCATCCTCGGCCTGGACGTGCTCTGCTGGGGGCCCGACACCAGGGATTGGGAGCGCGGGACCTCCGGCGGCCGCAACGCGTCCAGCGCGTTCGAGCGATGGGACAGCACGCGCGGGATCCTCGACCCCGCGGCGTTCCTGCTCGCGGTCGGCCCTGCGTCCGTCGCGGACGTCCGCGACGACGTCTACCCCAGACGCGTCCGGATCGTGGTCACGCTCGCGCGGCCCGGACGGCCCGACGCGCACCTTTCGAGCAAGCTCGGCCCCGCCGACACGTCCCTGTCGGTCGACTCGCCGGACCGCCTCCCGCACGACGGCGACGAGAACCAGGCGGTGAACGTCGGCGGCGAGTGGGTCGAGATCGTGGCTCACGAGTTCGGCAGCAAGCGCATCGTCCGTTCCGGGACGACGAGCGCGAAAGGCGGGACGATCCTCCTGCCCGGAACGCCGGTCTGGGTGGGGCGGCGCTTCGAGCGCACGATCAACCTGCCTGAGCCCAGGCCCACGTACGACAGGATCGGGCAATGAGCCGCGCATCACTCACCCCGCCCGGACTATCGCCCGGTCGGGGACCCCGAGAGGGATTCACCCTCATCGAGATCCTCATCGCGATGGCGCTCCTCGTCATCGGGATGACCGGCATCATGACCCTGTTCAGCGTCGCGCTCGACCTCGAGGCGAAAGCCGCCGAGCGTCAGGCCGTCGCGACCGCGCTTCCGGACGTCATCAACAGGATCTCGGACGACCTCGCCCAGAGGAGCAAGGCCGGCGCCGACTCGCGCGCCGTCGCGAAGGGAACCGCGGGCGTCTTCCCGTTGTCGGAAGGCTCGCGATACAAGTGCTCCTACACGATCGAAGCGCTGCCCGGCGACCATGACGGCCGCTGCGTGGCGGCGCGCGTCCAGATCATCGTGCCCGCGCCGGGAGGCGAGCGGGCCGTCGATTTCGGTTATGTTCCTGTCGTCCTTCCGTCCCCGAACGCGGCGAGAGTCCGCTCGGGGAAGAACTGACGGAGGCTGTGATGCGTCTCGCCGCTCTTTTCCTTTCCGTTCTGGCGCTGGCCGGGCCCTCGTTCACGGTCCGCGCGGAGCCGCCCCCCCGGGGTCCCCGAACGGGCGCCAGCCCGGGCGGGGTGGTGAAGAAAGAGGACCTCGTCCTCATCGACGGGCGCTACCTCCACGTGAAGATCCTCTCAGAGAACGAGCAGGGGGTCCAGGTCGAGATCCTCGAGACCGGCGGCAAGATCTTTCTGCCGTACGGGCTGATCGACGAGCCCTACCGGACCGAGATCATGAAGCGGTTCGGGCGGGGCGCGCAGGAAGAGAAGGTCTACCTCGAGGACGGCGACCACGTCGTGATGAAGTCCGGCGACGTCTATGAAGGCCGGATCACGAACGAGACCGACACCGACATCACGATGAAGGTCCACGGTACGAGCGTGACGTGGCCCAAGGACCAGATCAAGACCCGCGAGAAGCAGCAGGTCAACGTCCTCGAGATCTACAAGCCCGAGGAGTACTACAAGAAGCGCGCGGGCGACCTGAAGGTCCCCGAGGACGACATCCCGGGCAACATGGAGCTCGGCGAGCTGGCAATCGATCTGCAGCTCTTCGAGACGGCCTACGCGAACTACAAGCGCGTCCAGGCGACCGACCCGGGCTACGAGAAGGAGAAGATCGAGAACATCCTCAAGAGGCTCGACGAGCTTCAAAAGAACAAGCAGGTGCGCGACGCGATGATCGAGGCGTGGCGGCTTGCGCAGTTCAACAACTTCACGAAGTCGCTCAGCCAGTTCGAGGCGCTGCTCGCGCTGAAGGACATCCCCGAATCGGTCCGCGGCGAGATCGGGGTCTACAAGGAGCGCGCGATCAAGCTGCGGTACGAGGTCTATCGGAAGAAGGTCCGCGACACCTACGAGCTCAAGCTCAACGAGAAGCTGCGCACGATGTCGCGCGACGAGAAGCTGACGCTTGGTGCCGCCCAGAAGCGGCTGCGGGGAGAGTTGCACAAGGAGATCGTCGCCGAGCTGGTCTCGAGCCTCGGTCTCGACACCAAGGAAGTCGAGAAGATGTGGGACGAGCGCAACTGGCAAGGCGCTCCCCGCATCGCGTCGTACGGCTCGGGGTCGTTCATCGTGCTCGGGCGCGCGCCCGACGCGGACAAGTACGAGCAAGACCTGCAGAAGGCCCTGAACGCGTCGGTCCAGAAGCAGAACCAGGGCAAGAGCTCGAAGTCCACAGGTCTGCAGGCCCCGCAGGACAAGCTGCCCAAGCCTCCGACGAAGGAGGAGTGGTGGCAGAAGGTCTCGACCTCGTCCGACAAAGAGCAGTGGATGAAGGCGTTCTGGGCCGAGAACAGCAAGAAGGTCACCGTGGTGGGCGACCGGCGCGAGGCTTGCGCCCGGTGCGGCGGCAGCGGCGCGCTGAGTTTCGCGGGAAGCCAGGGCGACACGCTGCGCACGACGTGCCCGTCGTGCCAGGGCCACAAGTACTACAAGGGAGTCGCGTTCAAATAACGGCTCCCGTGTCCATCATTGCGATCCTGCTGCTCTCGGGCTGCGCGTCGTCGAGCATCTCGCACGTTCCGCCTCCGTCGATGCGGGCCCAGCCGGCGGTCGTCGAGACCCTGCGGAGCCCGCCGCCTGCCCCGGCGCCGCCTTCCGGCACGGGCGCGAAGGGCACGATCGCCGCCAGGGTCGGCTCACGCGAGATCCTGCTCGAGGAGGTGGCCCGCGAGATGTTCCGGAGCGCGGCGTCCTCCAACCTGACCGACCGCCAGCGGGCGATCGGCACGCTGAACAAGCTCGTGATCCGGGAGATCGTGCAGCTCGAAAAGCAGCGCCTCGGGCTGGCGGTGCCCGCCGCGTGGCTTTCGGGCGAGAAACAGCGGGCGATGGACGACCTGAAGACACAGGTCGAGACGAGCTACGGCCTCCGGATGACGCCGGAGCGCTTCCTCGAGGTCGAGCTCAAGCAGACCCTCGCCGAGTTCCTGCGGGCGCGCGAGACCGAAGCGTCCGAGCGATGGCTGCTCTCGCGGATCATCCGGTTCCATGGCATCGAAAGCGACCGGGTCGAGCTGCAGCTCATCGCCGTCGACGACGAGAAGACGGCCCGGGACGTCGCGGCCAGGCTCGACCAGGGCGCCGACTTCTCCCAGCTCGCCATGAGCTATTCGAAGCACCCGAGCGGGCAGAACGGGGGCAGGCTGCCGCCTCTCGCCAAGGAGAGCCTGAACCCCGCGGTCGGGGAGCGGGCGTTCGCCCTGGCCCCCGGCGCGCGGAGCAACATCCTGTCGGTCGACGACGGACTCGGCCGGCGGCAGTTCGAGCTGATCAAGCTGGTCCGGCGGCTGCCGCCCCGCAAGGTCACGTGGGCCGAGGTCTCGGCCGAGATCGAAGAGGGGCTCGCGCACGCGCCCGTCAGCTCGGATGAGTTCGTGGCCTGGAGCCTGCGCCTCGAGCGCATCTACGACGTCTGGGTCGACGACAAGCTGTAGGCCCGAGGGTCGTGTATAATCCCGGCGGGCGTGGCACGTCGTGGGTGCCGCGGAGGGGAGTCAGAATGATCGCACCGAGCGACCGATCCGTCATGGAGCGCGTTGCGGCCGAACAGCTGTTGCCGATTCTCGAGAGCGTGCTCTTCGCCTCTCCCGAGCCGTTGTCGCTCGTGGCGCTGCGCCGCATCCTCGGCGAAGAGGTGGATCCCGCGACCATCCAGGAGGGGCTCGCGCTCCTGAAGGACCGCGTGCAGGGGCCCGACCGGGGCATCGTCCTCGCGGAGGTCGCCGGCGGCTGGCAGTTCCTGACGCGCGAGGAGTGCTTCCCGTACGTCGCGCGCGTGGCGAAGGCCCGCGCCGAGGAGGCGCTCAGCCCGGCGACCATCGAGACGCTGGCGATCGTGGCCTACAAGCAGCCGGTCACGCGCGCCGAGGTCGACGCGATCCGGGGAGCGCAATCGGGCCACCTGCTCAGGATCCTGATCGAGCGGGGATTGGTGCGGACGACGGGCCGCGCCTCGCTGCCGGGGTCTCCTTTCCAGTACGGAACCACGAAGCAGTTCCTCCGTCACTTCGGCCTGAAAGGCCTCGAAGAGCTGCCCGGGGCCGACGACTTGAAGAAGCTTGCAGCCGAGCGGCTGATCGGGCCGTAATCATCGTTGGGTCGGCTCGGATGCGCGCCTATAATCGCGCCCTTTCCCGACCCCGGATAGAAGATGCCCGCAGCCGAAGAAGCCGATTCCCTCCGACGTTCGTCTGGAGGCTCCCCGTTCGACTTGATGGAGCGCATGAAGATGCCGGTCCTCTGGGCCTGCGTCATCATGATGGGTGGCTTCGGCGTCTGGTGGCTCTTCGCCGATCTGTTCGGCGGGAGCGGCAAGCCTCCCGAGATCGAGCAGGGATCGTTCGACGTTCCAGGCGGCAAGAAGTACACGTTCACGAACCTCGAGTTCGAGCCCCAGGCCCAGCAGATCAACCGGGCGCTCACGGTCGCGGCCGGAGGCCGCGCCGAGGCGTCGCAGCTCGGCAACTATTTCCTGAGGGCGACGGTGCGCGACGACGTCGAGCTCGCGTGGGCCTTCCTGATCATGCGCGCGTGCGCCCATACGGCCGGCATCAAGCTCAACGACGAGGTCGCGGTCGCGGGGATCAACAAGTTCGCCAAGGAAGGCGGCAAGGAGATCACGCTCCGCGAATACGAGCGCAGGGTGCCGCTGGCCGACCGCGAGAACTCGCTCGACCGGATGGCCGTCCAGCGCTTCCGGGCCGACCTCGACAAGGCGCAGCCCGAGGCGACCTGGGACGTGATGTACGAGCGTTACAAGTCCATGAACGAGGACTTGCGCGCGACCTTCGTGTTCTTCGAAACCAGCAAGGCCGAGGTGACCCTCGATCCGAAGAACAACGTCGAGGACCGGGCCAAGCTCAATCAATGGCTGCAGGACAATCCGGCGATCCGGGCCAAGAATACGATCCAGGAGGAACTCGACGCGAAGGTCCTCTACGCCCGCTTCAAGGACGTGAGCACCGAGGACCTCCAGAAGCAGTTCGACGAGCGCTGGGCGCCTCTGGTGAAGGAGCTGAAGATCGAGGAGCCGACCGAGGAGGCCCTGAAGATCCGCTACGGTCTGTTCGGGCCCGCCTGGGACGCCCCGCTGAAGGTCGCGCAGGACAAAATGGAGAAGGACCTCACGACTTCAGGTCCGACTTCGCAGCCCCAGGACCGCAAGTCGCCCTTCGAGCTGCTGAAGAGCCGGCTGCGCATCGAGTGGTTCGCGACCCGCCTCGTGGAGAAGGCTTTCGAGGAGGTCACGCGCGCCGAGAAGCCGCTCAGCTTCGAGGACGCCCAGTCGAAGTACGGCCTCAAGCTCTCGGAGGTGAAGCACCTCGACTCGACGCACGTACAGCAGCAGCCTGACTTCGGGTCGCCGCGCGCGGCGGCCTCGATGTTCCAGGTGCTTCGGGAAAAGTCGCTGAAGCCCGGATCGGTCTACCGTTACGAGGGCGACCCGTCCCTCGCGAAGGGCGCCGTCGAAGAGCCCGGGAGCAGCGTCGCGATCTGGCGGCTCGACGAGTATCGCCCCCAGCGCGAGGCGACCCTCGACGACAAGGGCACGATCGACCTCGTGACCGAGGAGTACAAGAAGAAGCGCCGCGAAGACCTCGCGAAGGAGCAGGCCGAGGACTTCCGGAAGGCCGTCGAGGAAAAGGTCACGAACGAGCTGGCCACGAAGACGCAGGAGCTCGACACGGCGATGAAGGCCGCGGTCGAGAAGCAGATCTCGGATCAGAAGCTCGACCGGTCGAAGCCCGAGGACGGTCCGAAGATCCTCGAGATCGAGAACGCGGAGAAGTCCAAGCGCGACGCCACGCTCGACGAAGAAAAGGCTCGCGTCACCCCGAACATGTTCCAGGCGGTCGCCGCCGAGCGGTTCCTCACGCCGCGCGACACGGGTTGGATCCCCAAGATCTCGAACCGGAACGCCGCGTTCCAGCCGAACGACAAGCTCACGATCTCGGAAAAGGCCGAGCAGTTCTTCCGCAAGGCGCAGCGGCGGACCGCGCTCGCGGCGCTGAAGCCGGGCCGGATGGGCGGAGTCGAGCACGAGCCGAACTGGGCCGCGGCCGCGGTCCCGATCCTGGTCGAGCGCCGGACACCGACGCCGGAAGACGTCTACAAGCTGAGCCCTCCGCAGCTCACCTCGCTCAAGAACCAGGTCGTGGCGCCGGTCCAGAGCACCCAGTTCTGGAGCTACGACAACTTCAAGCGGCCCGACTGGTTCAACCTGAACGTTCCCTCGCTCGAGAAGGCCATCGAGGCCAAGCGCGAGGCCGACAAGGCTTCCGCCGAGAAGCGCCGCCTCCAGGAAGAGGCGAAGAAGAAGAAGGGCAAGGTCCGCGCCGAGAAGATGGCGCAGGAAGCCTTGCAGTCGCGCCCGCTCTTCTCCGGCGAAGACTGGTAAAGCGTCGGCGCATGGCGCCGACGCTTGGACGACACGGACGCAGGGTCGGGGACCCCGCGTGAGGAGCGAGACCACGGAGTACTGGCGTGGAGCGCAAGCGTCGCGCGAAGCGCGCGCCTGCTGACCGTGGGCGTCGGGTCTAGCCCGCGCCCCGGCCTCATAGACCGCCGGCTCCGCCGGCGGTCCAACCGGTCCGTTTCGCGGTCACTCGATCAGGACTCCGGAGATCACGCCCTTCCAGCGCATCTCGGTCATCCGGCGCCCCGCGAGCGCCACATCCAGACCCGGAGCCGTGAGCGACGAGGAGCCACGCAGGAACCGGTCGGTGATCACGAGGATCGGCTGAGACGGGTGGGCCGCCAGGATGGTCGCGAGGCCGCTCATCACGGTGGCGTCAGACCCGCGCAGGGTCTCGAAGCGCAACCCCAGCAACGACGGCATGGCGTTCACGCCCCAGCCCTCGACCACGACGACCGTGCCGGCCGGAGCGCGGGCGACCGCGTCGAGGATCGCGTCGCGGCAGTCGGTCGAGCGCAACGAGAGGGTTTGGGGCAAGTGGGCGGCGAGGATTCCGCAGGCAGCCGCGACGAGAAGTCCCGCGCGGACCGCGCCTGCGAGGGCCGGCCGTGCGAGGCGGGCGAGCCGCGCCGCGGCCGCGCACGAAAACGCGATCGCCAGGAACTGCCACTCGGGATTGGCGGGCTCGTACCACCCGTAGAAGAAGAATCGCAGGAGCACGGGAGATCCGAAGAGCCAGGCTTCGCGGGTCATCCGCCTGAAGCCGGTCCTCGTCCACGCGAGCGCGATCGGGAGCAGCAGCACGGCGAGACCCAGCAGCGATTCGGCGGCCGCGCCGGTCGCATGACGCCCGATGAACGCATCCGAGAGGGCCACCGCCTCGAGCGTGGCGAACGACGTCCCGGACGCCGCGGGCGCATACGCGCCGATGGTCCCGAGGCCGAGCAGGTAGTGGAGGAAGCTCGCATCCGGATCGGCGATGCGCCACGCGAGAACGTAGACCGCGAGAACGGGAACCGCCGTGGCCGCGAGGAATGCGACGAGCGGGCCGCGTCGCCGCCCGCGCGGAAACAGGGTCATCGCGATCCCGGGAACGAGCAGGATGTTGTCCTGGCGCAGCGTCATCGCGAGCGCGAGCAGCGCGCCGGCCACGACCGGCCTGCGCCGGCGGTGCAGCGCGGCCCAGGCGGCGGCGAGCGCCGCGGCCGTTGCAGGGCCGACGTTCTCGCTCGTCGCGGACTCGATCACGGACATGCGGGACGCCGCCACGTATCCGGCGGCGGCGAGGCCGAACCAGGCGGCGCGCCGCCCTCCGAACGCCGCGACGATCGAGACGAGGATCGCGCCTCCCGCGGCGGCGACGATCCGGTAGGCGACGTGGCCGGGATGCGTGAACCCCGCGGCGCGGGCCGCGGCGGCGAGAGGCCAGGCGATCAGGTGGAAAAGCGGATGGTTCCCATGGACGGCCTTGGCGGGGCTCGACTCCATCTCGATGCCGTACCAGATCCCGTCGGAGACCAGGGCGCCGTCGGACTCGATGGGGATGAGGAAGAGCCCCGTCACGAACGTCGCGAGCGCGAGGGCGGCGCGCCAGACCGCGGGACGCGCACGACTCCCGGCGAGAGGACTCAACGACCGGATGATACCGACGTGAGCCCGCACCGGCCGCGGGCCTGGGTCACTCGATCAGCACGCCGTAGGTCGTGCCCTTCCAGCTCAGAAAGCTGATCCGGCGCCCGCCGAGCGCTTTCCGCACCCACGCGGCGGGAAACGGCAGCGAGCGGCCCGCGATCCGCCCCGTGATCACGAAGATGGGCTGGGCCGGATGCGCAGCCAGGATCCTCGCGAAGCCGGCCATCACCACCTCGTTGGATCCGCGGAGGCGCTCGAAGCGCAATCCGAGGAGCCCCGGCATCGCGTCCATGCTCCATCCCTCGACGACCATGACCGAACCGGACGGCACGCGCGAGACGCCGTCGAGGATCGCGTCCCGGACGTCCGTCGAGCGGAGCGAGAGCGTCCACCGCAGGTGACCCGCGAGGACCCCGCAGGCCGCCGTTCCGAGGATTCCCGCGCGAAGCGCCTGTGGGACCGACCGTCGCGCGAGGCGGGCGAGGCGGGCCCCGGCGGCGCACGAGAACGCGAGCGCGAAGAGCTGCCATTCGGGATTCGCGGGCTCCCACCACCCGAAGAAGAAGAACCGCAGCAGGACTGGCGGGCCGAAGAGCCACGCCTCGCGAGTCAGGCGCCGCGACCCGCTCCGCGTCCAGGCGACCGCCACGGGGAACAGGAGGCCGGCGACGCCGAGAAGTCCCAGAGCCGGCGGCGCGAGCCCATGACTCCCCACGAGCGCGTCTCCGAGGGCCGCGACCTCGAGGCTCGCGAAGGACGTTCCGGGCGGCGCGGGCGCATACGCTCCGTCCGAGCCGAGCCCGATCAGGTAGCGGACGAAGGCAGCATCCGGATCTGCAATGCGCCATGCGATGGCGTACAGCGCGAGGACCGCGGCGCCCGTGAGCGCGAGGAACGCGAGAAGCGGGCCGCGCCGCCGTCCGCGCGGAAACACGGTCATCGCGACTCCCGGAACGAGCAGGATGTTCTCCTGCCGCAGCGTCATCGCGAGCGCGAGCAGCGCGCCGACCAGGACGGGCCTGCGGCGGCGGTCCAGCGCGGCCCAGACGACGGCGACCGCCGAGGCGGCGCCCGGTCCGACGTTCTCGCCCGTCGAGAATTCGAGAACGAACATCCGTGAAGCCGCGGCGTAGCCGGCGGCCGCGAGCCCGAACCACGCGGCGCGCCGCCCGCCGAGCGCACCGACGAACCAGACGAGCGCCGCGCCCGCCGCGGCGCCTACGATCCGATAGGCCACGTGACCGGGATGCTCGAGGCCGGCGGCGCGGGCCGCCACGGCGAGCGGCCAGGCGGCGAGGTGGAACATCGGATGGTTCCCATGGATGGCCCTGGCCGGGTTCGCCTCCATCTCGATGCCGTACCAGATGCCGTCGGAATACTGCGCGCCGTCGGACTCGATCGGGATGAGGAAGAGGCCCGTCACGAACGCGGCGAGCGTGAGCGCCCCGAGCCAGGCACGCGGCCGAAGAGCCCTGCCGGCGGGGAGGCTCAAGAACGCGAGACGTCGGGCCGCGGAGGCACGAAGTCGATGCCGCCCTTGCAGAGCGGCTGGCACCGCAGCACCCGCCGGACGCCGAGCCAGACGCCGCGGATCGGGCCGTGCCCGGCGATCGCGTCGATCATGTACTGGCTGCACGAGGGCACGAAGCGGCACGACGGCGGCAGGAGTGGGGAGACGAGAAGCTGGTAGAGCCTCACCGATCCGATGAGCGCGCGGCGGATCACGACGACGCCCTTCGCGCGAGCCTCGCCGCGACGCCTTCGAGGGAGCGCGCGACCGCCGCGAAATCGCAGGCTCTTTCGAAGTCGCGCGGAGTGACGACGAGGTCGAACCCCGCAGGCAGGTCCGCGCGCCGCAGGCGGAACGCCTCGCGCACGACGCGCTTGATGCGGTTGCGCTCGATTGCGCTTCCGCGCTTCGGCACCGCGAGACCGAGTCTCGTGACGGCGAGGCCGTTCTCGATGGCGGTGATCCGCAGCACGTCGTCCCCGAGGTTGCGGCCGCGCTTGCGCGCGCGCTCGAAATCCCCCTTGCGCGTCACGCGCGCCGAAGGCCGGAACGTCGATCGGGTCGGCACGAAAGATGATACCCGACGTCAGCGCCGGGAGGACGGCCGGGGCCGGACCAGCATGGCGTAGACGAGGCCCTCGTAGCGCAGGTAATGGACGTGGTCGTCGTCCACCGAGGCGTCGAGGAAGGCCCGGTTCTTGGACCGGTGCGCCAGCGACGCCGGTTCTCCGTCGAGCGCCCAGCGATCGGTGAGGACGAGCACCGTCCGCGCCGGGTTCGCGTCCGCGATGGCCGCGATCTTCGTCATGACGTCCGGCGCCACGACCATCGTGTAGGGGAGCCCGAGAAGGGCGAGCGTCGCCGGCATGCCATAGCCCTCGACGACGAGCATCGCGTCGCGGGGCGCCTCCGTCAGCGCGGCGAGGACGGCGTCGCGGGAGTTCGTCTGCCGCAACGTGAGCGTGGCGGGGACGTGCGAGGCGAGGACGCCGGCCGCGGCGGCGAGGAGCAGGACCGTCCTCACGACGAGCGCGCGTCCCGGCCGTGACAGTCTCGCCAGCCGGGCGGCGGCGGCGCAGGAAAACGCGATCGGGAGCAGCTGCCACTCGGGATTGATGGGTTCGAACCATCCGTAGAAGAAGAACCGCAGCACGACGGGAAGGATGAACAGCCAGCCTTCGCACGTGGCACGGCGGAAGCCGGCGCGGCTCGAGGCAAGCGCGATCGGAAAGAACAGGCCGCAGATGCCGATCAGCGCCTCGAGCGTCTGATGGGAGAAATGGTGTCCGACCAGCGCGCTCGCAAGCGCGCCGGCCTCGAGGATGAAGAAGGGAGCGAGGGTCGGGCTGCCGCCGAACCAGGGGCCATGGGCGCCGAGCCCGAGCACCCAGGGGACGAGCCCAGCGTCCGGCGCCGCGATGCGCCAGGCCAGGAGATAGACGGCGATCACCGGAATCGCGGCGGCGGCGAGGAACGCGAGCAGCGGTCCCCGCCTCTTCCCCCGGGGGAAGACCGTCAACGCCACTCCGGGGACGAGCAGGATGTTGTCCTGCCGGAGCACCAGGGCGAGCGCGAGCAGGCTCCCGACGAGGAGCCGGCGCCTGCGATGATGAAGCGCCGCGAACGTCACGGCGAGCGCGGAGGCCGTCGCCGGCCCGACGTTCTCGCCCGTCCCGGACTCGATCACGAAGATGCGCGACGCGACCACGAAGCCGGCCGCGGCGAGGCCGAAACGCGCCGCCCGCCGGCCTCCGAAGGCCGCGACGAGGCCGGCGAGGGCCGCTCCGCCGGCCGCGGCGACGATCCGGACCGCGACGTGGCCCGGATGATCGAAGCCCGCGGCGCGCGCGGCCTCGCACAGCGGCCAGGCGATCACGTGAAAGAACGGATGGTTCCCGCGGATCGCCTTAGCGGGGTTCGACTCCAGCTCGATGCCGAACCAGACCCCGTCGTTGATGCACGCGGAGTCCGACCCGATCGGGAAGAAGAAGAGACAGGCGACGAAAGTCGCGAGGACGAGCAGCGCGCGCCAGAGGCCCGGACGATGCCGCATCGACGCGATGTTAGCTCCGCGAAGCTGTTACGCTGCGCTCACCATGACGGACAGCGTACTGAACTACATCGACGGGGCGTGGTGCGCGAGCGGGACGAACCGGGTCGGAGACCGCGAGAACCCGGCGAACAAGAAGGACATCGTGTCGCGCGCGCCGCGATCGGACCAGAAGGACGCCGAGCGCGCGGTCGCGGCCGCGAAGCGCGCGTTCGCGAGCTGGCGGCTGGTCCCGGGACCGAAGCGCGGCCAGATGATCGCCGACGCGGGCCGGATCCTCGCCGACCGCAAGGAATCGGTCGCGCGGCTCATGTCCCGCGAGATGGGCAAGCCGATCGCGGAGGCGCGCGGAGACGTCCAGGAGGCGATCGACACCGCGATCCTCGTCTCGGCCGAGGGCCGGCGCATCGCGGGCGAGACGACGCAGTGCGAGCTGCCCGACAAGTTCGGGATGTCGATCAGGCTGCCGATCGGGGTGGCCGGGATCATCACGCCGTGGAATTTCCCGGTCGCGATCCCGTCCTGGAAGATCTTCCCGGCGCTCGTCTGCGGCAACACGGTCGTCCTCAAGCCCGCCGAGCTGACCTCGGCCTGCGCGGCTGAATTCGTGAAGTGCCTCGCCGAGGCCGGGATCCCCAAGGGCGTCGTCAATCTCGTGTGCGGCGCGGGCCGCGAAGTGGGAGCGGCGCTGATCGGGCACCCCGACGTCCGGCTCGTGTCGTTCACGGGCTCGACCGAGGTGGGGAAGGCGATCGGCGAGCAGTGCGGCCGCGCGAACAAGAAGGTCACGCTCGAGATGGGCGGCAAGAACGCCCAGATCGTGATGGAGGACGCCGATCTCGAGCTCGCGATCGACGGTGCCCTCTGGGGCGCGTTCGGCACGACCGGCCAGCGCTGCACGGCGACGTCGCGCCTCATCCTGCACCGGCCGATCGCCGAAAAGGTGACGGCGCGGCTGCGCGAGCGCGCCGCCAAGCTCGTGATCGGCGACCCGGTCGACGAGAAGACGCAGGTGGGGCCGCTCGTCTCGGAATCTCAGCTCGGCAAGGTCCGCGAGTACGTCGACATCGGCAGGCGCGAAGGCGCGACCCTCGTGCTCGGAGGCGACGTGCCGAAGGACCCGGCCCTCGCGAACGGGTGGTTCCTCCAGCCCACGATCTTCACGGGCGTCAAGCCGGGCATGAGGCTGGCGCAGGAGGAGATCTTCGGCCCCATCCTCTCGATCATGACCGTCGATTCGTTCGAGGAGGCCGTGACGGTCCTGAACGGAACCGACTACGGCCTCTCGTCGTCGATCTACACGCGCGACGTGAACCGGGCGTTCCGCGCGATCCGCGACTTCGAGGCCGGCATCACGTACGTCAACGGACCGACGATCGGCGCCGAGGTGCAGCTGCCGTTCGGCGGCGTGAAGGGCACGGGCAACGGCCATCGCGAGGCCGGCACGCAGGTCTACGAGTTCTACACCGAGTGGAAGTCGGTGTACGTCGACTACTCAGGCAAGCTGCAAAGAGCCCAGATCGATACTTGATCGCGAACGACGTTGGTCTTTAACCACTGAAGACACGGAAACCACGGAACGCTTTTTCTTAAGACCCCTTTCCGTGTCTTCCGTGTTTTCCGTGGTGAAAAACCCCTCGACCGCCCTACTGGCCGCCTCGAGACTTCAGCTTTCCGTCGAGCTCCGCCCGCAGCTTCATCGCGTCGCGGATCTGATCGCCGAATTCCTCGCGTCGCGCCGATGAGCGCCGGAGGAATTCGTCGACGTGCTGGAGCGCGCTTTCGAGCATGCCGAGCTGTTGCTCGCACTGAGCGAGCTTCAGGTAGAGGTCGCGGCGATCGGGGTCGAGCTTGATCGCCTGCTCGAGCCAGTCCTTCGCGGCCGTGTAGTCGCCGCGGGCGTAGGCGAGGTCGGCGAGGTCCATCATCACCGCGACGCGCTTCTGGGCGTTGGACGCCAGCTTGGCGTCGAAGGCCGCGATCGCGGCCTCCTGGGTGTTCGGAGCGAACGTCTTTCCGACGTTCTTCTTGTCCTGCTCGAACCCCTCTGCGCTCTTCTGAGCCAGGTCGAGGAAGCGGCGGTATTCGACCTCGGCCTTCGCGTCCTGCTTGGTGACGATGTAGAGCTCGCCGAGGTTCTTGATCGCCTCGGGGCTCGCGTGCTGCATGTAGGCGAGGTTCGTGAACGAGTTGATGGCCTCGGCGTAGGAGATCTCCCGTCGCTTCTCGAGCTCCTGGGCCTTCTGGCGGCTCTGATTGGCCTCGGGGCCGCCCTGCTTCGCGAGCTGGGCGTGCCTGTTGGCGTCCATGTTGTCGACGACACCCAGGCGGCGCTGCGTGAGCGCGAGCCCGAGCTCGGCCTTCCACTGGGGCTTGGCAGGGTCGCCCTTCGCGGGGTCGGTGTCGGCCTCGAGCGGTCCCGAACGGAGCTGGTGGAACCGCGACTCGGCCGCCTTCAGGCGCACGCGGGCCTCGTCGAGGTTCGCGTGCTGCACGACCGACTCCTCCGAGAGGAAGTAGTCGCAGTAGGCGATGCCGAGCTGGGCCATCCAGTTGTCGGGATCCTTGATCAGCTGCTTCTGCCACTGGTCCTTGGCCTGGCCGTAGTGCCCCGCGTCGACGTACTCCTTCGCGTTCTTCGAGTAGTAGTCGGCGTCGAACTGCGGGCCCTTCGGGGTCACCTGCTTCGGCGTGGGATCGGTGGTGGAGCAGGCCGCCGCCAGCAAGGCGACGAAGAGGGCAGGTCCGAGCGTGAGCCGCTGGATCATCGGGAACCTCGGGGAATGGAAGCGCAACCTCGCGACAGGAACGGGGAGTTTATCAGGGTTTTCCGCCCTTGAGCAGGCGCGCGAGACGGGCGGGATCGGGCCGGAGAAGGATCGTCTTGTGCGACGACAGCAGGACCTGGCCCGCCGGGGCCCTGGGGGCCTTGGTCACGTATTTGCGCCGCGTCCACGAGACGTCGCGTTTTCCCCCGGCCTTGCCGCGGGAGAAGTGGACCGCGAGCGTCGCGGCGTCGAGCAGGGTTTCCTGGGGCAGCTCATCCTGAGCGCGGATCACGACGTGCGATCCGGGGTAATCCCGGACGTGGAACCAGAAGTCGTTGCCATTCGCGATCCGGAACGTGAGCTCGTCGTTGTCGGCGGCGGTGCGGCCGACCAGCATCTCGATGCCGTCCTTCGAAAGGAACGCGCGGTAGGGTTTGCGCGCCTCGGGCTTCGGCGGGGCGGCTTTCTTTCCGGGAGCCGCCGCGACGCGGGGCGCGAGCCCGGCGTCGGCGCGGAGCATCGCGATCCCGTCCTCGGTCTGCGCGACCTGCGCCAGCACCGCGAAGCCCGCGAGCGCCCGCAGGCGGTCTTCGACCTCCGCCTGGCGCGCGGCGGCCGCGTCCTTCAGGCGCTCGAGCCGCTTGGCCTCGTCGAAGCGGAACGTGACCTCCTGGTGCGGCGTGCGCTTGGGATCGAGCGCGATCGTGAGCTTCTCCTCGTGATCGTCCTTCCACGTGGTCGCGACGAGCCACTTCATCCCGCGCTTGAACTCGCCGAGGTGGGCCTTGAGCACCTCGCCCTCGGCTCGCAGCTTCGGAATCGACTCGGCGCCGCGCAGGTCCTTTCCGATGTTGTCGAGCCGGCGGCGCAGCTTCTTGTCCTCCTCGGCGACGGCCGCGAGGAACGCGTCGCGTGCCTCGCCGACCGCGGCCGCGGTCTCGCGGGGAGTGATCGATTTCTCGAGCAGGCGGGAGAGGGGGGCTTCGTCTCGACCTGGTCCCGAGCCGTGCCACGCGAATGGCGGCGGCGGGGCGAGATCGCGCTCGGGACGCGCGGGAGGCTCGTAGCGCTCGCCGGGGACGAGCTTTCGTGCGCCGGAGTCGCGGGGAGCGAGGACCGAGAGGATCATGCCTTCGGCCGAGGTCAGGACGAGGTTCGGACGCTTGCCGAACAGCTCGGCGTAGAGGCGCCTCGGCGCGAGCTTCTCGTCCTCCCCCCGGACCTCGAAGTCGAGGACGAGCACGACGTCGTTCTTCAGGGTCGAGGCGCCGACGATCCGTCCCGGCATCAGGTGGCGGCGCAGCTCCTCGCAGAAGGGGGGCGGGGTTCGCGGATTGGCTGGCGGCTCCTCGACGAAGTGCGCGCGCGCGAATCCGGGCCGCGCGACGAGCAGAAGGTTCTTCTCGTCGCCGCCGCGCGCGAGCCGCATCACGACCCGGTCGGGCGCCGGCTGGTGGATCTTCTCGACCCGCGCGGGAACCGAGAGCCGCTGGATCTCATCCGCGAGGAGGGTGAGCTCCGCGGGCGTGAGCAACTAGTTGACCTTCTCCTCCGAGGTGTCGTAGGTCCAGACGATCGACGCCGGCGACCACGAGAGCAGCTCCTTCTCCTCGAAGAAGAGCTTCAACTCGCGCGCGGCGGCCTCGGGAGAATCGGAGCCGTGGATGAGGTTGAACGAGTTGCTGACGCCGAAGTCGCCGCGGATCGTGCCAGGCTCGGCTTTCGAGCCGAACGTCGCGCCCATCATCTTGCGGCAGATCGCGATCGCGTCGATGCCGCGAAGCGCCATCACGACGACCGGCGAGGACGTCATGAAGCGCACGAGGCCCGGGTAGAACTTCTTCTCCTTGTGGGGCTCGTAGTGAGTCGCGGCCAGCTGGTTGCTGATCCGCATCATCTTGAGACCCGCGATCTGGAGCCCTTTTTCCTCGAAGCGCGTGACGATTCGTCCGACGAGCCCGCGCTGGACTCCGTCCGGCTTTACGATGATGAGCGTGGTTTCCATTCGGGCCGGATGGTGACAGCATGAGGGGCCCGCTTCCAGGGGTTTCGCGGGTGGCTTCCGCGGCCTTGTTGCGTCCCGAAGCGGCAGATAAAGTGCGCCGCCTCTCGCGGCAGGAGCTTTCTGGATGGAAGAGAAGCCGCGGCTGAAGGGGCTTTCCGGCCTTCGCTACATAGGGGTCGGACTGAGCTTCGGGGCATTCGTGGGCGCGGGTGGTTACCTCGGTTATCTCGCCGAAGGTTGGTTCCACACCGGCTCATGGCTGCGGCTCGTTGGGATCTTCCTGGGCCTGACGCTCGGGACCTGGGACCTCATCCGGACGGCGACGGCCCTGGAACGCAAAGAAAAAGAAGACGGCGAATGACCGGAACCTACGCACGCTATCTGGCCGGCTGGGCGATCGTCGCCGCGCTGCTCGCGTACGTGCTGACGTCGGTCTTTCCCGGCGTGGCGGGTGAGTCCGGAACCGCGGCCGCGCTCGCGGGCATCGCGGTGTGCGCGGTGACCGACCTCGTGGTGTTCGCGCTCGTGCTGCGCGCGCTCGAGGCGCCCCAGGACCGCTTCGCGAAGCTGTGGGGCCTCTCGCTCTTCCTCAAGGTCGCGATCATCGGGGGCGCGATCGGGACGGTCGCCGTGGCCGGCTGGTTCCCCGTCGAAGGTTTCGTCCGCGTGCTGATCGCGTCATTCGTGGTCTTCGCGCACCACGAGATCCTCTGGCTGCTGGTCGGCCAGAACCGAAGCCGGCTGAAGCCGGCCCGGGGTCCCCAACCTTCGCGAAGCGAGGTTGGGGTGTGGGCGGTCCAGGCTCCCGGGAAGGGAGCCGCCTCATGCTGATCCCCGGGATGCAGGATCACGACGAGGACCTGAGCCTGCTCGGCCAGCACCACGTCCAGGATCATTCTCTCGGGCCGGCGCTCATAACGAACCTGTCGGTGATGGCGGTCATCTCGGCCGCGTTGCTCCTGCTGATGGCCCGCGCGGCTGCGAGGAAGCGCGGCCTCGTGGCCACCGGCATGCTCGAGAACTTCTTCGAGGGCGTCGTGCTGTTCGTGCGCGACGATCTCGTCCGTCCCCAGATGGGGCCCCACGGCGACAAGTTCGTGCACTACTTCTGCACGCTGTTCACCTTCGTGCTCCTGACGAACCTCCTCGGCATCATCCCGATTCCGGGGATCGGCGGCACCGCCACCGGAAACACCGGGATGACCTGGATGCTCGCGGGCTCGGTCGTGGTCGTCGGGATCGTGTTCGGCATCAAGGAGAACGGCCTCGGAGGATTCCTGAAGGCGTTCATCCCGCCCGGACTGCCGTGGATCCTCAAGCCGGTGCTGTTCGTCCTCGAGCTGTTCAGCTTCGCGATCAAGCACGTCATCCTCGGCGTGCGTCTCTGCATCAACATGGTGGCCGGCCACCTCGTCCTGCTGGGCTTCCTCACCATCATCTTCGCGGCCAAGGCCTATCTCGCCGCGGTGCCCGCGGTCGGTGCGGCGCTGTTCATGAGCATCCTGGAGGTGCTCGTGTGCCTCATCCAGGCATTCGTCTTCACGTTGCTGTCGGTCCTCTTCATCGGTGGGATGGTCCACCCGGAACACTGATCCCCTTCATTACAGGAGCTTTCGATCATGAACTTCACTCCCTTCCTGGCCATCGGGGCCGGACTTGCCACCTTCGGCGCGGCTCTCGGCATCGGCAAGCTCGCGGGTTCCGCGGCCGAAGCGACCGGACGTCAGCCCGAGGCCGGCGGCGCGATCCGCACGACGATGATCATCGCGGCCGCGCTCATCGAAGGTTTCACCTTCTATGCCATCTTCGTCTGCAGCCAGGCCAAGGGTGGCTGAGATGCGGCTCGTTCTGACCCAGGACCCGGCTCACAAGCCCGTGGAGAGCACGACGCATGCCTCCACGGAGAAGCACTCCGACGAGTTCAACCTGCTCGCGCCGAGCTGGGGACTGATGTTCTGGAGCGCCGTGACGTTCGTGTGCCTGCTGATCCTGTTGCGGGCGTTCGCGTGGAAGCCGATCCTCGACAAGATCGATCAGCGCGAGAAGAAGATCCGGGGCGACGTCGACGGCGCCGAGAAGGCCCGCAAGGACGCCGAGGCCACGCTCAAGCTGCACGAGGCGAAGCTCGCGGAGGCGGCCCAGGCCGCGCGCGAGACGATCGAGGCCGCGCGCGTCCGGGCCGAGCAGGCCGCCGCCGGCATCGCCGCCGCGGCGAAGGCCGAGGCCGAGGCGACGCTGGTGCGCGCCCGCGCCCAGATCGAGGCCGACAAGCAGAAGGCGGTCTCGGACATCCGGACGGCGGTCGTCGAGCTGTCGATGGCGGTCACCCGCGAGGTCGTCAAGCGCACGGCCGGCCAGGAAGACCACGCCAAGATCGCCGACGATCTCATCCGGCACGTGAAGAAGGACGCCGGCTGATGGGCGGGAAGCTGCGAGACGACTCCGCGCTCGTGCGTCCCGCGAGGCGCTACGCCGAGGCCCTGTTCGCGCTCGCGCGCGAGAAGGGTCAGGTGGAAGCCGTCGCCCAGGACCTCGTGGCGCTCCGGGGCGTCATCGAAGCCGACGCGGACGCGCGGCGGGCGCTCGGCGACCCGAAGATGTCGCGCGGCGAGAGGAACACGGTCTTCGAGAAGAAGCTCCTGCCCGGCCGCCACAAGCTGGTGACGGGGCTGCTTCGCGTGCTGTTCGCGAGACGGCGCGAACAGCTGCTTCCCTGGGTCCTCCGGACCTTCGGCGAGGCCTTCGAGCGCGCGGAGGGGCTGCTGCGGATCTCGGTCGAGACCGCGACTCCGCTCGCGCCGCCGGCGCTGCAGGCGATCGAGCAGAAGCTCGGCCAGGCGACGGGAAAGCCGCTCAGGCTGACCCCGGTCGTGAAGCCGGAGCTGCTCGGCGGGATGCGGTTCCTGATCGATTCGACGCTGATCGACGCGAGCGTGCGCTCGCGGCTCGAGCGGCTCGAGAAAAAGATGCTTGCGGCGCGCGTCTGACGCGCCCGCAGTGAAGCGAGAAAAACGATGGGCATCAATCCGAGCGAGATCACGACGATCCTCAAGCGCGAGATCGCGGGCTTCGAGGGCGGCGTCGAGGTGGACAGCGTCGGGACGGTCCTCTCCGTCGGCGACGGCGTCGCGCGCGTCTACGGCCTGAAGGACTGCATGGTCAGCGAGATGCTCGAGTTCCCGCACGGGGTCTTCGGCATCGCGCTGAACCTCGAGGAAGAGGACGTCGGCGTCATCCTCCTCGGCGACGACACCAAGATCCGCGAGGGCGACACCGTCAAGACGACGGGCCGCATCATCTCGGTGCCGGTGGGCGAGGGCCTGCTCGGCCGCGTCGTGAACGCCCTCGGGCAGCCCGTCGACGCGAAGGGGCCCGTCAAGGAGTCGAAGTTCGCGCCGATCGAGCAGAACGCGCCGAACGTCGTGCAGAGGAAGTCGGTCCACGAGCCCGTCCAGACGGGTATCAAGGCCATCGACGCCATGGTCCCGATCGGCCGCGGCCAGCGCGAGCTCATCATCGGTGACCGCCAGACCGGCAAGACCGCCCTCCTGGTCGACACCATCCTGAACCAGAAGGGCAAGAACCTGATCTGCATCTACGTGGCCATCGGCCAGAAGATGTCGACGGTCAAGTCCGTGCAGCGCGTCCTCGAAGAGGGCGGCGCGATGGACTACACGATCATCGTGAACGCCCCGGCGTCCGACTCGGCGTCGATGCAGTACATCGCGCCGTTCGCCGGCACCGCGATGGGCGAGTACTTCCGCGACAAGGGCGGCCATGCCCTCGTGATGTACGACGACTTGTACAAGCACGCGACCGCGTGGCGCCAGGTGTCGCTGCTCCTGCGCCGCCCGCCGGGACGCGAGGCGTTCCCGGGCGACATCTTCAACCTGCACAGCCGCCTGCTCGAGCGGTCGGCCAAGCTCTCGGACGCGAAGGGCGCCGGTTCGCTGACTGCGCTGCCGATCGTCGAGATCCAGCAGGGCGACGTCACCGCGTACATCCCGACGAACGTCATCTCGATCACGGACGGACAGATCTACCTCGAGACCGACCTCTTCAACGCCGGCATCCGGCCCGCCGTCAACGTCGGCCTCTCGGTGTCGCGCGTCGGCGGCTCGGCCCAGACCAAGGCGATGAAGAAGGTCGCCGGAAAGCTGCGCCTCGAGATGGCGCAGTACCGCGAGCTGGCCGCGTTCGCGCAGTTCGGGTCCGACCTCGACAAGGCCACGCTGGCCCAGCTGCGCCGCGGCGAGCGCCTCGTCGAGATCCTCAAGCAGCCGCAGTACGAGCCCGTCGCCCTCGAGAACCAGGTCATGATCCTGTATGCCGGCACCAACCGGTACCTCGACGAGGTTCCGCTCCCGGCGATCCGGCAGTTCGAGAAGGAATTCCTCTCGTACATGCGCGACGTCCGTCCCGAGGTCGGGAAGGAGATCGCCGACACCAAGATCCTCTCACCCGAGAACGAGGAGCGCCTCAAGACGGCGATCGGCGACTTCAAGAAGACGTTCAAGGCATGAGCAACTCAGGATTCATGCCGGCTGAAGCCGGCGGTCCAGGTGTCGGATGAAAGGCGTTCGCGAGCTGAAGCGCCGCACGCGCGGCGTCCAGAACATCCGCAAGATCACGAAGGCCCTCGAGCTCGTGGCGGGGACGAAGCTCCGCCGGCTTCAGGAGCGCGCGGCGGCCACGCGGCCGTTCGCGGCGCGGCTCGAGGAGATCATGAAGCGAGTCGCGTCCTTCGCCGATCCCGCGGCCTCGCCGCTGCTCGCGGCGCGCGACGACGTGAAGGACGTCGCGCTCATCGTGATCGCGGCCGACAAGGGGTTGTGCGGGGCCTACAACTCGAACGTGTTCCGGACCACCGTGCCGGTCATCCGGAAGATCATCGAGGAGGGGAAGCGGGTGCACCTGTTCCTCATGGGGCGCCGCATCGCGGTCTACGCCGCGCGGATCAAGGAGCCGAAGATCTCGGTCGACTTCGTCTATCCCGAGGTCGTGGAGAAGATCACGTTCCGCCGCGTGAAGTCGATGATGGCCGCGCTCGTGAAGGGCTACCTCGAGGACAAGTTCCAGGAGGTCCGGCTCATCTACACGGCCATGACCGGCTCGGCGACCTTCAAGCCCACGGTCCAGCCGCTCATCCCGTTCCAGCACGCCGCTGCGAAGGGAACCGACGAGCCGGCGACGGGCGACATCATCCTCGAGCCTTCGCCCGGCGCCATCGTCGAGCGCCTGGTGCCGCGGTTCCTCGAGATGCAGTTCTTCGCGGCCATTCTCGAATCGCTCGCCTCGGAATTCACGGCGCGGCGGATCGCGATGAAGAACGCGACGGACAACGCGGAAGAAGTGATCAGCGCCCTGATCAAGGAATACAACAAGGCGCGTCAGGCCGGGATCACGGGCGAGCTGCTCGAGATCACGAGCGGCGCTGAAGCGGCGAGAGGAGAGTGAAGGTGAACGTCGGCAAGCTCATCAAGGTGGTCGGCCCGGTCGTGGACGTGCGGTTCCCTCCGGAAAAGCTCCCGGGCATCTACAACGCGATGAAGATCAAGGACGACAAGCGCTCGATCAACCTCACGCTCGAAGCCGTGCAGCACCTCGGCGACGACGTCGTGCGCGCGATCGCGATGTCGTCGACGGACGGGCTCGTGCGGGGGATGGACGTGACCGACACCGGCGCGCCGATATCGGTGCCGGTCGGCAAGCCCTGCCTCGGCCGCATCTTCAACCTGCTGGGCGAACCGATCGACGAGAAGGGCCCCGTCGCCGTCGAGAAGACGCGCGCGATCCACCAGCCCGCGCCCCCGTTCAAGGACCAGAAGGCCGTCACCGAGATCTTCGCCACCGGCCTCAAGGTCGTCGACCTGCTCGTGCCGTTCGCGAAGGGCGGCAAGATCGGCCTCTTCGGGGGCGCCGGCGTCGGCAAGACGGTGCTCATCCAGGAGCTGATCCGGTCGGTCGCCGCCGAGCACGGCGGCTACTCGGCGTTCGCGGGCGTCGGAGAGCGCACGCGCGAGGGCAACGATCTCTACACCGAGATGACCGAGTCAGGCGTCATCAAGAACACGGTGCTCGTCTTCGGGCAAATGAACGAGCCGCCGGGGGCGCGCCTCCGGATCGGCCTCACCGCGCTCACGATGTGCGAGGAGTTCCGCGAGGCCGGGCAGGACGTGCTGCTGTTCATCGACAACATCTTCCGGTTCGTCCAGGCGGGTGCCGAGGTGTCGGCGCTTCTCGGCCGCATGCCGAGCGCCGTCGGCTACCAGCCCACGATGGCGTCCGAAATGGGCGCGCTGCAGGAACGCATCACGTCGACGACCAAGGGCTCGATCACGTCGATGCAGGCCATCTACGTGCCGGCCGACGACTACACCGACCCCGCGCCGGTGGCGACCTTCCCGCACCTCGACGCCACGATCGCGCTCGAGCGCTCGCTGGTCGAGCTGGGCATCTACCCGGCGGTCGATCCGCTGCGCTCGACGTCCCGCGTGCTCGATCCCAAGGTCGTCGGCGAGGAGCACTACCGCGTCGCCCGCGAGGTGCAGCGGATCCTCCAGCGCTACCAGGAGCTCCGCGACATCATCTCGATTCTCGGGCTCGAAGAGCTCTCCGACGACGACAAGAAGCTGGTCGGCCGCGCGCGGCGCCTCCAGAAGTTCCTGTCGCAGCCGTTCTTCGTCGCCGAGCAGTTCACGGGGACGCCCGGAAAATTCGTGAAGGTCGAGGACACGGTCCGATCCTTCAAAGAGGTGGTCGACGGGCAGCACGACGACCTGCCGGAGGACGCGTTCTACATGGTCGGCGGCATCGACGACGTGAAGGCGAAGGCCGAGAAGATCGCGGCCACGGCCTGATCGGAGCCGACCGGCACCATGAAGACCTTCCAGCTCGAGATCATCAGCCCGGAGAAGACGCTGTTCTCCGGCGCCGTGACCTCCGTCGTCGTGCCGGCAACCGACGGAAAGATGGGAATCCTGGCGAACCACGCCCAGCTGATCGCCTCCCTCGAGGCCGGCCCGATGAAGGTCGTGGCAGCCGACGGAACGACGACGATCTACGCCATCGGCGGTGGGTTCGTCGAAGTGGGGGACAACCTGGCGCGCGTCATCGCGGATGTGGGGGAGCGCGCCGACGAGATCGACGAAGAGCGCGCGCGCGAGGCCGAAGAGCGCGCCCGCCAGCGGCTCAAGGAGCGGATTCCCGACATGGACATCGTGCGGGCGGAAGCCGCGCTCGCCCGCGCGCTCGCGAGGATCCAGGCGCTCGGCGCGATGCGTGGGATCTCGATGGGGGCCGGCCGCGAACGCAGGATGGCCGGCGGTCACTGAACCTTGCGCAGACCTTACGGCGAAGGATTCGGAAAAATCGCCCCATGGAAAGGTTGACGGTTGGCGGATCGTCCGTCCCTTACAATGATGGGCCGGCCGCAAGTCAGCGGCCTACTTCATTGGCACCTGGTACCGACCGAAACGCCTTGCATCCAGTCACGATCAGCCGGGGACACGGGCTCCACATCCTCGTGATCGAGGACAATCCTGGCGACGTCCGCCTCATCGAAGAGGCCCTCAAGGAAGGCTCGCCGAAGGGCTCTCCGAACAGCCGCCAGGTGTCCCGCGCGGCAGACGGGCTCGAAGCCCTGAAGATGCTGCGGCGCGAGGGGCCCTATGCCAACGCGCGGGTGCCCGACCTGATCCTCCTCGACCTCAACCTGCCGGGAATCGACGGCCGCGAGCTTCTCAAGGAGATCAAGGCGACTCCGAACCTCCGGCGCGTCCCGGTGATCGTCCTCTCGAGCTCGAAGGCGGACGACGACATCCTCCGGACTTACGAGCTGAACGCGAACGCCTACGTCACGAAGCCGGTCCAGGTCGACGACTTCCTGCGGACCATCCGGTCGCTCGAGGAGTTCTGGACGACGGTGGCGCGGCTGCCGACGCGTCTCGAGAGCGCTCAGCAGGCGTAGACAAAGGCCCCCTCAGGATTCCGAGCCTGAGCCGGTGGAGCGCGGTGAGCAGTCATCAACGTGCCAGCCGCGGTCGCCGTGCGCGGGAAGACCGCTCCCCGAGTTTCGCGATAGCCAAGGCGCGCGCGTCGGGCGCGCGCCGCTCTATCACGTTCTCGAGGCGCGCTTCCCGATGGGAAGCCGGTGCCGCTCGACCCGACGCGCATCCGCCGAGAGAACCGGCGTCGTGGGAATCGCGATACGACATGGGTCTGAGGTGCGACGCTTCGCGGAAGTCCGACGGTATCGATGCACCACAGAACCGACTTGACCAGTCACTCCCACCAAACAGGTTCTCTCGGCAGATGCGCGCGCAGGATGCGGTCTTGGGCCGCCTCAGGAAGGCGCGCCTCGAGAACGTGAAATGAGCGGCCTCACTGACGTTCGGCCGCCTGAAGGGAATCTCGAGGAGGCCTTCTTCGTGGCACGGCGTCCTCAGCTCACGCGTTCCCTCCCGCTCACCGCGCTCCACCGATTCGCGCGCGGAATCCTGAGGGGTGTCACCTCCTCTTGATATCGTCCGCCCCGTGTTTCCGAAGCGAACCCACACCTGCGGCGAGCTCCGCAAGACCGACGCCGGAAAAGCGGTCGTCCTGAACGGCTGGGTCGACACCCGCCGCGACCACGGCGGCGTCGTCTTCCTCGACGTCCGCGACCGATACGGGCTCACCCAGGTGGTGTGCGACGCCGAGGAGACGCCCATCGTCTCGGAGCTGCGGTCCGAATACGTCGTCGCGATCGAGGGCAAGGTGCGCCCGCGGCCCGCGGATGCGGTGAACCCGGACCGGGAGACAGGCGAGATCGAGGTCGTCGCCTCGAGGGTCCACCTGCTCAATCGCTCGGAGACGCCGCCCTTCGAGGTCGCGGACGAGACCAAGACGCGCGAGGACCTGCGGCTCGAGTACCGCTATGTCGACCTGAGGCGCCGCCCGTTGCTCGAGAACATCGTCTTCCGCGGCCAGGTCTGCCAGGTGATCCGCCGCGTGCTCACCGAGCACCGGTTCAACGAGATCGAGACGCCGCTCCTCATGAAGACGACGCCCGAGGGCGCGCGCGACTTCGTCGTGCCCTCGCGGGTCCAGAAGGGCATGGTCTACGCGCTCCCGCAGTCGCCGCAGCTGTTCAAGCAGGTCCTGATGGTCAGCGGCCTCGACCGGTACTTCCAGATCTGCAAGTGCCTCCGCGACGAGGACCTGCGCGCGGACCGCCAGCCCGAATTCACCCAGCTCGACATGGAGATGTCCTTCGTCGAGCAGGACGACGTCTTCGCCGTGATCGAGGACCTGATGGTCAAGATCTACGGCGAGCTGCAGGGCATCTCGCTCGCGAAGCCCTTCGACCGCCTGAGCTACGACGAGTGCATGCGCCGGTTCGGCAGCGACAAGCCCGAGCGGCGGTTCGGCCTCGAGCTCTTCGACGTCACCGAGCTGGCGAAGACGAGCGCCTTCAAGGTGTTCCAGTCGGCGGCGACCTCGCCCCGCGGCAAGGTGGTCGGCCTGTGCCTGACAGGCGGCGCGGCGCTCTCCCGCAAGGAGATCGACGACGCCGAGGCGGTGGCCAAGACCCACGGCGCGAAGGGCCTCGCCTGGATCAAGCTGACGCCGGAGGGCCCGCAGGGACCGATCGTGAAGTTCCTGAAGCCCGCCGAGATCGCCGCGATCGCCGAGACGAGCGGCGCGAAGACCGGGGACCTCCTCGTGTTCGTGGCCGACCAGGACGAGACCGCGCAGACGGCCGCCGGGCAGGTGCGGCTCGCCTGGGGACGCCAGAAGGGGATGATCGACGAGAAGCGCGTCGACATCTTCTGGGTCGTCGACTTCCCGCTGTTCGGCTGGAACGCCGACGAGAAGCGGTGGGAGGCGAAGCACCACATGTTCACGTCCGCCAAGGGCCCGCTGCCCGAAGTGGGCGCCGACCTCTCGCACGTGCTCGCAAACCTCTACGACCTCGTGCTCAACGGCAACGAGATCGGCTCGGGATCGATCCGCATCCACCGTCCCGAGGACCAGCAACGCGTGTTCGATCTCGTCGGCATCTCGCGCGACGAGGCCGAGCGGAAGTTCGGCTGGTTCCTCCGGGCGCTCGAGTACGGCGCGCCGCCGCACGGCGGCATCGCGCTCGGTCTCGACCGCATCGTGATGATCATGCGCGGCGCCGAGTCGCTGCGCGACGTCATCGCCTTCCCGAAGACCGCCTCGGGCAGCTGCCTCCTCACCGGGTCGCCGTCGCCGGCCGATCCGAAGCAGTGGGAGGAGCTCGGCCTGATGGTCCGGCAGCCGCGGCCCCCCGGGGCGGGCTGATGGCCGTGCGCGAGCGCGCCGTCATCGCCGCGCTGCTCGTCCTGATCCTCGGCGGATCGCTTTTTCTTTCGCTCTCCCGGCTCGCCGACCCGGAGCTCACGATCTGGGACGAGTCGTTCCACGCGATCGTGGCCCGAAACCTCCTGAAGCACCCGCTGGAGCCGACGCTGATCGACCGGCCGTACGTGCCGTACGACTACAGGAACTGGCACGAGAACCACGTCTGGATGCACAAGCCGATCCTGCCCCTTTGGCAGATCGCGGCGTCGTTCGCGGTGCTCGGGGTCGACCGGTTCGCGCTGCGCCTGCCCTCGGCGATCCTCGCCACGGCGAGCGTCCTGCTCACGTACCTGATCGGACGGAGGCTCGTCGATCGGCGCGCCGCGATCGTTGCGGCCGCGATCCAGGGCGCGTCGCCCGCGATCGTCCAGCTCGTGCACGGAAGGCTCTTCGCGGACCATGTCGACGTCTCGCTGCTCTTCTGGACCGAGCTCTCGATCCTGTTCCTGCTCCGGGCGGTCGAGTCCGGCCGATGGCGGGACGTCGTCGTCTGCGGCGTCGCGCAAGGCTGCGCGTACCTGTCGAAGAGCTACCTCGCGGCGATCGTGACGGGGCTTTCGGTCGTCGCGCTCATGCTGGGCCGGTTCGCCCGACCGGGTGAAACCCGCAGCGCACCCAACCCCGACGCGAGCTCCGCTCCGCGTCGGGGGCCCCTGGGCGGGCTCCGCCCTGCATCACCGTTCGCCCTTCGCCACGTGCTCGGAACCCTCGCTGCCGCGCTTCTCACGGTCGCGCCGTGGACGATCTACTCCTTTCTGACATACCGGAACGAGTTCCTCTTCGAGTACGCGGCGTGGTGGCACCACCTGGCGGGGGAATGGGAAGACTGGGGAGCGCCCTGGCAGCGCGTCGTATTCGACTACCTGCCGAACCTCCACCAGTTCCTCTACGGGTGCCTGGCGCTCGGAGCGGCGGGCCTCGTCATTCCCGCGATCCGTGAGAGGAGCTTCGGCCTCTTGTTCGCGCTCGCGTGGGTGGCGGGCGTCTTCATCCCGCACTTCGTCGCTCCCACGAAGACGCCGACCGCGACCCTGATCGCGATCCCGGCGTTCGCGATCCTGTTCGGCGCGCTGGTCCGGCGGGCCGTGTGGGGACGCGACTCCTGGTCGCAGGCCCTGTGGACCGCGGTCGCGATCGCGGGCATCGCCGCGCCGGCGGTGATCCGGCCGCCCAACCGGGGGTATGCGCTCGAGCCGGGGATCGCGTCGATCGCCGGGAAGCACCCCTGGGTGATGAAAGAGGCCGCGATCGCGCTCGCCGCGTTCCTCGTCCTGCTGGCGCTTCTCCGCGTGCTGAAGCGACCGCGCGCGCTCCGCGCTCTTCGCACCGGGCTCGTCTTCGTCGCGGCGGCCGGATCGCTCTGGCTCTTCGCGCGGAACGGCCGGGCCGCGCTCCGGAGCCTGTCGCCCCCCGAGACGGTCGACTACTCCGAGGTCGGCGCGTACGCGCGGGCCCGCCTGCCCTCGAACGCGGTGCTGCTCGTCGCGGGAAAGAACCCGTACGAGCACCAGCTCGCCATGTTCCACGCCGATCGCACCGCGTACGGCGCCCGGGCCGGCGATCTTCCCGGATTGGTCGCTGCCGTCAGGGCCGCGGGCGGCGATCCGTACCTCGTGACTCCGCCCGGAGCCGGATATCCCGTGGCCGGGCTGCCGGTCTTCTGGCAGAGCGAGGCGGGACGGCCCGCGATCTACCGGCTTCCATGATGCGCGCGGGTTGACTCGGCCGCCCCCGGTTCGTACCACGGTGCCCTGATCGGTCGACCCAGGGGTTCGCTCTGTCCCATGGTCGCCGGCCCGCTCCGCGGCGCTTCGCACGCGGACGGAAACACCGCCCGGGTGCTGGTCACCTGGGCCTCAACGAGAGCGAGATGCCAGAGATCGCACAGACCGGCGTGATCCACGTGACACTGCCGGATGGGAAGCGCCTCGAAGTTCCGGCGCACAGCACCATCCGGGAGGTCGCGCTCCGCATCGGCCCGGGCCTCGGAAAGGCCTGCCTCGGCGGCAAGATCGACGACGATCCCGAGATCAAGGACCTGCGGTACCGGCTCGACCGCGACGTCCGCCTCCGGATCCTCACCGACAAGGACAAGGAAGGCCTCGAGGTCATCCGCCACTCGGCGTCCCACATCATGGCGGACGCGATCTGCAAGCTGTGGCCGGATGCGAAGCTCACCATCGGTCCGGCGACCGAAGACGGCTTCTACTACGACATCGATCTCGAGACCCGGCTCACGCCGGAGGACCTCCCGAGGATCGAAGCCGAGATGGCCAAGGTCATCGCGGCGGACACCCCGTTCGAGTGCTGCGCCATGCCTCGCGAGGAGGCGGTGAAGAACTTCGAGAAGGCGGGGGAGAAGTACAAGGTCGAGATCATCTCCGGGATCCCGGCGGGGGAGGCAATCACCGTCTACCGCCACGGCAACGGATCGTTCGAGGACCTCTGCCGCGGCCCGCACGTCCCGAGCACCGGGTTCATCAAGGCCTACAAGCTGCTCTCGATCGCGGGCGCTTACTGGCGCGGCGACGAGAAGAACAAGATGCTCCAGCGCGTCTACGGGACCGCGTTCGCGAAGCCCGCCGATCTCGAGGGCTACCTGAAGAGGCTCGAGGAGGCGAAGGCTCGCGACCACCGGAAGCTCGGGCGCGAGCTGCAGCTGTTCTTCTTCAACCCCATCGCGCCGGCGAGCCCGTTCTTCCTCCCGCGTGGCGCCATCATCTACAACCGTCTGCAGCAGCACATGCGCGAGATCTACCGCGCGTCGGGCTACCAGGAGGTCGTCACTCCGCAGATCTTCGACATCTCGCTCTTCAAGCGCTCGGGTCACTGGGACCACTACCAGGACAACATGTACTTCACCGAGAAGGAGGAGCAGCACTACGCGGTGAAGCCCATGAACTGCCCGGGGCACACCTTCGTCTACTCGTCCGACAAGCGCTCGTACCGCGAGCTGCCCCTCCGGATCGCCGACTTCGGAAGGTTGCACCGCTACGAGCGGTCGGGCGTGACCGGCGGCCTCACCCGCGTGCGCACCTTCGCGCAGGACGACGCCCACATCTTCGTCGCGCCCGAGCAGATCAAGGACGAGATGGCCGCCCTCATCAAGTTGATGCACGACACCTACGCGCTGTTCGGGTTCGGAGCGCCGAAGGTGTACCTGTCGACCCGGCCGCCCTCGTCGATGGGCTCGGACGAGCTGTGGAACCGCGCCGAGGCCGACCTGGCGGCCGCGCTCGCCGACAATGGGGTGGCGTACACCGTGAACAAGGGCGACGGCGCCTTCTACGGCCCGAAGATCGACTTCGTCGTGCAGGATGCGATCGAGCGCGACTGGCAGCTCGGAACCATCCAGCTCGACTTCCAGACCCCCGAGCGGTTCGATCTCCGCTACACCACCCGCGAGGGCACCGAGTCGCGGCCGGTCATGATCCATCGCGCCGTGCTGGGCTCGCTCGAGCGCTTCATCGGCATCCTCATCGAGCAGTGCTCGGGCAACTTCCCGTTCTGGCTCGCGCCCGAGCAGGCGCGCGTCGTCACCATCGGAGAGGCGCACGCTGCCGCCGCGAACGAGGCCGCGTCCGCGCTCCGCGCAGCGGGGTTCCGGATCGAAGTCGACGCGACCAACTCGAAGGTCGGCGCCAAGATCCGCGACGCCCGGCTCATGCGCATCCCATTCGTCCTGGTCATCGGCGACCGGGAATTGTCCGAGAAGACCCTCTCGGTACGCGAGCGACCGGACAAGGATCTGGGGTCCATGACCCTCGACCAGGTCCGCGAGCTGTTCTCGAACCTCGAAAGGAGCAAGAAGTGATGAAGTTCAACGGGGCGGCACGGGTTTGAGCCCGGCATACGACCGCTCTCCGCCGCCCGCCCGCAACCGGGTGAACCTGCAGATCCGCGCACTCGAGGTGCGACTCAAGGGACCCGACGACGAAGACCTCGGCGTCGTCCCGACCGACCAGGCACGCGCGCTCGCGCGCGAAAAGGGACTCGACCTCGTCGAGATCTCCGCGACGGCGAACCCGCCCGTCTGCCGGGTGATGGACTTCGGCAAGTTCAAGTACGAGCAGAAGAAGAAAGAGAACGAGGCGCGCAAGCGCCAGCACACGATGGACGTCAAGGAGGTCCGCCTCCGCACCCGGACGGGCGACCACGACGTCGTGGTGAAGCTGAAGAAGGCCCGTCAGTTCCTGATCGACGGAGACAAGGTGAGCTTCTACGTGATGTTCCGCGGACGCGAGGTCGTACACCCCGAGATCGGGGCCGAGCTGCTGCGCCGCGTCGCAACCGAGCTCCAGGACGTCGGCAAGATCGAACGCCCCCCGAAATTGGACGGCAAGCGGATGACCATGGTGGTCACTCCGACGCGCCGGTGATCGAACACGAAAGCGAGAGAGACATGCCCAAGCTCAAGACGAAGAAGTCCGCCAAGAAGCGGTTCAAGGTGACGAAGTCGGGGAAGGTGCTGCGCACCCGCGCCGGGAAGAGCCACCTGATGGTCGGGACCCGCAAGAAGACCGTCCGCAAGCTCCGCCGCAGGGCGCTGGTCCATTCGACGGAGCTCAAGCAGGTGCGGCGGATGCTGTTGGCTGAGTAGGCACGGAGTGGCCACCCGCCCGGGCTGACGCCCGGTCGGGCACCAAGACACGAAGGCCGGCTGAAGCCGGCGCTCCAGGAGACAGATCCCATGAGAGCCACGAATGCAGTCGCTCGCAAGAAGCGGCACAAGAAGGTCTTCAAGGCGGCCAAGGGCTTCCGCGCCGGGCGGAGCAAGCTTTACCGCACGGCGAAGGAGGCCCTGCGGCGCGCCGGGCGCTACGCCTGGGTGCACCGGCGGCAGAAGAAGCGCACGTTCCGGTCCCTCTGGATCGTCCGCATCAACGCGGCGTGCCGGGCGCAGAACATGTCGTATTCGGCGTTCATGAGCGGGCTCAAGAAGGCGGGCGTGACGCTCGACCGCAAGCAGCTCGCGCACATCGCCGTGACCGACCCGGGCGCCTTCAACGGACTGATCGCAGCCGCCAAAGCGTCGTAGTGGATCCCTTCCAGGAGGTGCAGGCCGCGCTCGAAGAGGGGCGCGCCGCTCTCCTCGAGGCGGACGGTCCGGCCACGCTCGAGGCCGCGCGCGTCGCCTTCCTCGGGAAGAGCGGCCGCGTCGCGGGCCTCATGGACCGGATCCGCACGGTCGATCCCGCGAGCCGGCCCCGCTTCGGCCAGGAGATGAACAAGCTCAAGGCCGAACTCGCAGGCCTGTTCGAGGAGCGTACGAAGGCGCTCGGATCGCAGGCGAAGGCCGGCGTCCCGGGAGTCGATCTCACGCTCCCGGGCCGGGCGCCGTCGGTCGGCGCGCTCCACCCGCTCACGCAGGCGGCGCGCGAGATCGTGCGCGTGTTCGAGACGCTCGGCTTCGAGGAGACCGAGGGGCCCGAGATCGAGGACGAGTTCCACAACTTCGTCGCCCTCAACATCCCGGCCGGGCATCCCGCGCGCGACGAGAAGGACAACTTCTACGTCGACGAGGGGCGCCTGCTGCGGACGCAGACTTCGACCGTCCAGATCCGGACGCTCGAGACGCGCCCGCTTCCGCTCCGGATCGTGGCGCTCGGCCGCGTGTACCGTCCCGACACGGTGGACGCGACGCACCACTACATGTTCCACCAGATCGAAGGCCTCGCCGTCGACAAGGGCCTCACGCTCGCCGACCTGAAGGCGACGCTCCTCGAGTTCATGCGCGCGCTGTACGGCCCCGAGGTGGGGATCCGGCTGCGGCCCTCGTTCTTCCCGTTCACCGAGCCCTCCGCGGAGATCGACGTCGAGTTCCCGGGGCGCGGGTTCGTCGAGATCGGGGGCTCGGGCATGGTCGACCCGAACGTGTTCGAAGCCGTGGGCGTCGATCCGGAGGTCTGGAGCGGGTTCGCCTTCGGGCTCGGCATCGAGCGGCTCGCGATGCGCCGCTTCGGGGTCCCGGACATCCGGCGCTTCACCGAGTGCGACGCGCGGTTCCTGAGACAGCTCGCATGAAGGCCCCGGTCGGCTGGATCCGCGAGCTCGTGCCCGAGTGCAAGGCTTCGCCCGACAAGCTGGCGAAGATCCTGACGTTCTCGGGCACCGAAGTGGAGGGCATCGAGAAGGTCGGGAAGGACCGCGTCCTCGCGTGCGCCGTCACCAGCAACCGCGTGGACTGCCTGGGCCTGTCCGGCATCGCGCGCGACGTCGCCGCCGTCGTCAAGAAGCCGTTCGTGGCGCCCGACTGCACGGTCGCGTTCGCGGAAGGCCGGAAGACCCGCGACGTGGCCCGCGTGTCGGTCGAAGCTCCCGACTTCTGCCCGCGGTATTGCGCCTTCGTGATCGAGGGACTGAAGGTCGTGACCTCGCCCGACTGGCTGCGCGGGCGGCTCGAGTCCATGGGCGTGCGGCCCATCAACAACGTCGTCGACGTCACGAACTACGTGATGTTCGAGCTCAACCAGCCGCTCCACGCCTTCGACCTCGACCGCCTCTCGGGCAACGCGATCGTCGTCCGCCGGGCGCGGGCGGGGGAGAAGATCGCGGCCCTCAACGAGCGCACCTACGATCTCGATCCCACGATGGGCGTGATCGCGGACGCCGTCCGGCCCGTCGCGATCGCCGGGGTCATGGGCGGGCTCGAGACCGCCGTCACGGGCTCGACGACCCGGATCCTCATCGAGAGCGCGTATTTCGAGCCGCTCTCGGTCCGGCGCACGGGGCGCAAGCTCGCGCTCGCCTCGGATTCGAGCCACCGGTTCGAGCGCGGCATCGACGCCGCGGGCGCCTGGAACGCCGGGTGCCGCGCGGCGCGCCTCATCCTCGACTGCGCCGGCGGGACGCTGCGGAGCGATCCGATCGACCTCGACGTCACTTCGAAGGGCCGCGAGCCGATCCGGTTCCGCACGAAGCGCGTGCGCGAGGTCACGGGCGCGAACGTTTCCGCGCGGCGCTCCGAGGAAGTGCTGCGCGCGCTCGGGTGCGAGACCGTCCCCGGGGCCGACGGCACGCTCCTCGTCACGCCGCCGACGTTCCGCGCCGACCTCGCGCGCGAGATCGATCTCGTCGAAGAGGTGATCCGCGTCGTGGGGCTCGACCGAGTTCCTGACGGATCGGGGCTGCGGGTGCGATCGGTCGCGGCGAACCCGGGGCGGCGCTTCGCGGAGATGCTGAAGGACCGCCTCGTCGCGCTCGGATTCCTCGAGTGCGTGACCCCGATCTTTCTGCCCGAGGGCGCGCCCGCCGAGGTCGCGTTCCTCGACCAGGGCGGAGCGCTCGCCGTCCGCAACCCGGTCCGCGCGGGCGAGGGCGTCATTCGGCGGTCGCTGCTTCCGAGCCTGCTCGAGGTCCGCAAGCACAACCAGGACCAGGGAAACGACCAGCTGCGCCTCTTCGAGGTCAGCGGGCTGGCCTTCGACCGGCCGGGAGCGCTGCCGCACCAGATCCTGGCGGCGGGGCTGCTCGTCGACGGCGATTTCCTCGACCTCAAGGGCGTGCTCGAGTCGCTCGGCCCGCGGTTCCTCGCCGGAGCCGACGCGCCGCCGTCGTTCGCGCCCGCCGACTCGCCGCACCTCGTGCCGGGACGCCAGCTCGCGGTGCTGCGCGGCGACGCGCGCGTCGGGATCCTTGGAATCGTCGGGCCGAAGCTCGTGGACCGCTACGGCCTCAAGGCCCCGCCCGTCTGGGCGGAGCTCGACCTTTCGGCGCTCCTGTCGTCGTGGCAGCCCGTGCGGCAGTTCAAGGGCCTGCCGAAGTTTCCGGCGGTCCGGCGCGACCTCGCATTCGTTCTGGACGCGGACCGCGCGTACGCGGATCTCGAAGCAGCCATCCGCGCGTCCGGGGTCGCCGGGATCGAGTCGGTGGAGTTCTTCGACGAGTACCGCGGAGCGCAGATCGGCCCCGGAAAAAAGAGCCTCGCGCTGACCGTGGCTTTCCGGTCGGCCGACCGGACGCTCACGACCGCCGAAGTCGACGGTTTCGTCGAGCGCATCGTGGCGGCTGCGCGCGAGCGCTGCGGTGCTGCTCTGCGCGGATAGACCTGCGTATACTGATTCAGGTCTCTGCCATGCTCGTCCTTGGCCTTCCAGCTTCCTTCCCGATGAATATCTCGCTGGAGGCCGAATCGGCTGGTGTTCAGCGACGCCCGCAAGGGACCGCTCGAGCCGGCCGAAGGCTTCCACCTAACCCTTTGGGTTAGGGAGCCCTTGGCCAGACGGCATTGCTTTCCAGCACAGTGGGATCCGAAGCTTGGAATTCACGTGACTTGAAGTCGCGGC
>JADMIO011197738.1_pt1 | contig 54042 bp, 29 predicted proteins | sample 8958161 | NCBI WGS metagenome assembly JADMIO01 (sample SAMN16585339, study PRJNA669376) | soil metagenome | isolation source: Crop rotation soil | place: USA: Cullars Rotation, Alabama | collected 2011
GCCGCGACTTCAAGTCACGTGAATTCCAAGCTTCGGATCCCACTGTGCTGGAAAGTCTACATCGGATATACTGATCTGTTCAATAATTGCGTCTGTATCTTGCAATTTGATTTTGAAAATACCTGAATTAGGATTTGGCGAAATAAGGACTTGTTGATTTTCATTCCCTGGATCTATGATGCCTGATTCCCTGAAATTGCATGATATTACATAATCACAAATCCGCATGTTATCAACTGTCATTGATGCAATTCTACATGCACTTGCCCAGGACATTACTCCATGATGCAAATAATTGTATGATGACGTACCTGTCACAATCGGAACTTGAACCGGAGAACCTGCAATGTGAACAGTAAAATTTGCATCTGAAAAAACACTTAAGCAAGCATTATTCCCATGTTGAAGTAATCTGACATAGAACGTTGCGGGAAGCACCGTTCCGGGAGGAAGATTGATAAATGCAGAAGGTCCCATGCCTCCTTGTACCTTTGATTGGACATAAAATCTCCATGGATTTGCTCCATTGGGGTTTGTGCAGCAAGAGCATCCGGTCGGTGCATTGGCAGCTTGAAGCGAAACCCAGATTGCTTCATTTACATTGAGCGTCCAGGGAGCAGTACATATTGAAATTGGATCCAGATTGGCTTTGGCAAAAGCCATAATGTAATGACCGGGTGCATTTCCACTATTAATCGTTACCTTGCACTCTGCACGTACTCCATTTATTCCTGTAATAGAAGTCGGTAAAGGTCTGTGCATTCTATTGCAACCGTTACCGGTTACATTATTATAATTCATTAGACTCCCTCCAACAGACATAGTTCCGGTAGAACTTCCCGACAAAGTATAAGTCCATGTTGCCGGATTATTGTAATCCTCAATCATTACATTTCCTGAACATGGAGCAGGACAAAAGCATGGTGGTGGTTGAGAATAACTTTTCAAATAAATGCAGAGCATTAATAACAAAAACGAAAGTAATTTTATTTTTTTCATAGTCAGAATTATTTAATATTTTACCTACTCATTCGCTTTTCAGTATCCGCGGCTGTTTGCCATTAAATAGCAATCAGCCTACCAAAATTAACGATAAAAAAAATGTAATAAAAAAAAGATGTAAAAAATAAATTGCTTTTACTCAGTCGTCAAACCCTTCACTGAATAATTCATACGAGAAAAAAATCCAACGCTTCAAAAGTTAAAAATTCTTTTCCCGCAAGCCATTCCCTTCTTACCTTGTCAATGTTAAAGTGTATATTGAAAAAACAATTTTTTATTATTTGATTTTTTATGGCAAAAAAAATTCTTTTTCCAAAAACCTTGACAAGTTCCATAAAGAATTTCTATGATACTTTTTACGCGTTGCATTTTTCTTTTTTTTCAGTTTTTCTTTTTGAAAATTATTTCTTTCTTTTTACTGAATATTAATCAGTAAAGCAAAGTTATGCACTGCTGTTAATAAATAAATATCAGTTTTTATATACACACACGAAAATTATTCATTAATCTTTGTATAATATTCTCCCGTTCCCATAACCCCCGATAAGTTATCTCAACAGGAAAGTATTTCAAAAAACAACACAGCTTTTAGCAACGGCTTTAAGCATATAATGAGACTATGATTTCACAAGCCACACGCACAGTGAAATCATATAGTCGAATTATCCCCGGTAGCGCAAATGTATCGGGATCAGAAATTTTTCATCGCAACGGAACACCGTGTTCTGTTTGTTGTGTTGTAAATAATTAACAAATTAAATCGAGGCTTGTCATGGAACAAAGTACTCCTCCAATTTATTTTTAGCTTTTGTCAGACTTTCCCCCAAAGCCTGACCTTATGCTCCATTACAGCTTTTAGTTGTTATTGCTTTTTACTAATTAATTCTCTCTGATTGTTAATCATTTAAAAAAATCTCAAATGAAAAAAATTAAATTATTCCGAAAACTGTTCATTGCAACAGCGTGCTTCCTGTTTGCAGTAAATGCAAACCTGCGGGCACAAACTATTAGCGATGCCTATGCATCCCTAACGGGTCAAAACAATTCCTTCACGGTCACGGTAAGTGATACAACGGGAATTTCAGAAGTGGAGGTTCGCCTCGGAAGCGAGCTCGCAGCTTCTGACATTATTCTTCATTCTTTTGGTTATGATTCGCAGCCTTCTTCTCCATTTTCTTATTCAAGATCAGGAAATCAATTAAAGCTCGGTATAGGCAGCATAACATTAACAGATATGTATTATGGCGAAGTCCGCCTTAAAGATTCGAACGGTAATTGGGGATCACCCTTTCAATTTGTTTCAAATTAATCTTTAAAACTTATTCCAATGAAAACCAAAATACATATTATTATATCAGCATTGTGCATTCTTAATTTTTTATTACTAATTCCCAGGCTGCACGCAACTAACTATAGCTGGGTCGGAAATACAAGTACTAATTGGGCTACTGGTGCTAACTGGTCGCCATCAGGTGCACCTTCAACAAGCGATACTGTTACCATAACTTCTACAGGCACCTATCAACCGGTTTTAGATCAAAACAGAACTGTGACAAAGCTCACCATGACTTCGGGTACTCTTGATTTAAATACTTTTATTCTTACCATCAGCAGCAATTCAACATTTACATCAGGAACCATTACAAATGGCAAAATATATCCTACGGGTGTTCAGGCCATTTATTCAGGGACAACATTTTCATCTAGCTGTGAAGTGAACAGCGTGGCAGGAAAAATATTCCTTTCGGGCAGCACATTTAACTACCATTGTTATTTTGAAGATACCATCGCCAATGCAAGTCATAATGGAGGTGGAGGCTGTACTTTTAATGCGCCAGTCGTAATTAAGAAAAATTCAGGCTCTAATTTTAGCATAGCGGGTTCGAGCGGAAATACATTTAATGATAGTGCCACTTTTTTAAGTGTACGGGGCACTAATAATTTTAGTGTAACTGACCAGGGAACCACCTATTTTAACGGACATATTATTTTAGGAAGTAATACGGGGGGCGATATTGTATTTCTGGGTGCCTCTACCCTTGCTTCGGGAAAAACCATCAGCATTGATGGAACGGTTGGATATTCATCGGGAGATTTGCGTTTGAACAATTTTACCCAATCAGGCAGCACTTCTCAATCGTTTACCCTCACAGGTGCAGCTACGGTTAATTTTTATAACAATACATGGAACGGAGCAGTCACATTTACTGCCCCGCATGTGCTTATTAAAATGAATACGTTTAACAGCACTGCTGCATTAACTCAAACAAGCACTACTACAGGTTCAAATTCTGATGGAGGTAATACCTTTAACGGAGTTGCAACCATTAGTTGTTCGGGAGGATCACAATTCAGGCTTGGAATGACTTATGACGATACTTTCAACAGTGATCTTACTGTAAGCGGAAATGTAAATGTGGGAGCATTTAATACAACCATAATAAAAGGCAACCTGAGCGCGGCCGGAAGCAACACGCATTTTAACAGTTCAGGCGTAACAGGTACGGTAAAATTTTCCGGAAGTAATTCACAGCATATTTCACCGGGCGGAACGGGTATTATCGGTTTTAACAAAATCAAAATTGATAAAACCGGAGGCAGTGTTACCTTAGACAGCACTATTACTATAGATGATACACTCACTTTGGTAAGTAAAAATTTTATTACCACTTCTGCACATTTACTTTCCATGCTTGCCGGAAGCACTGTGACCGGTGCGAGTAACAGCAGTTTTGTTTCAGGACCTGTAAAGAAAACAGGAAATACAACTTTTATTTTTCCAACAGGTAAAGGCAGCTATTACCGCGCAATTGAAATGAGCGCTCCCAGCGTGAGCACCAATGCCTATACCGCTGAATATTTTGATGCAGGGCAATCGCTTGGAAATTCGATGGATGGTACTATAAAATACATCCGCGATTGCGGGTACTGGAATCTTGCACGTAATAGCGGCACTTCCAATGTTACAGTCAGTTTAAATTGGGACACCACCCCATGTGAACTTCTTGATTCTGCAACAGTGAAGGTAGCCAACTGGAACGGCAGTACATGGAAAGATTTGGGGAATGGCGGTATAACAGGAAACAGATTTACTGGGAAAGTTGCCAATTCAACCACGGTAATTACCTGGGGTTATTTTGCATTAGCCTACAACAAGTGTTTCCTCACAGCCGCTGCCGGAAGCGACCAGGCATTTTGTGCCGGTGACAGTGTCACTATGGGCGCATCGCCTGTGGCAACTATGGGAATGACTCCTTATACATATAGCTGGTCGCCCTCAGGAGGGTTAAGCAGCACAAGTATTGCCAATCCTAAAGCCAATCCATCATCCACAACAAACTATGTAGTTTCGGTAACTGATCTTTCAGGATGCACCATAACAGATACTGCCAGGGTTACGCATCATCCCATGACATTTACATGGACGGGCACCACATCCACAGCATGGGAAACGGCTTCTAACTGGTCTCCGGCAGGAGTCCCGCTCTATTGCGATAATGTGGTTATTGTAAGCGGGTCTAATAATGTGCAGTTAAACGGGGATGTATTTCTAACCAATTTTATCATTAATTCAGGAACCTTAAATATTAATTCGTTCACACTTAATATCAGCGGTAAAGCTGCATTTAATGGCGGAACAATTAATTCAGGGTGGGTATATATTAGCAATACCGATACAGCATCCTTCAGTGGAACTCATTTCGGGGCTGATGTGGACGCCTCGGCAGATGTGATCCTGCTCAACGGAAGCGAGTTCGATGAAACAGCAGGGTTTTCCCAGAATGGAAATTCTAACACCACTTCTTCGGGAGGAAATGTTTTCAACTTTGCCACTCTCATTGAAAATTCGGGAGATGGAAATATGTATCTTGCCAATTCGTCTGCCGATGAATTTAATGATGAGGTAGCTTTTTCTATGCGGGGCGATGGAACTATTTATCCCGGCTATACAAAAAATGTTTCTTTTGCGGGAAATCTCGCCATAGAATATAACCCGGTGCCTGCAAACGGGACGGTGGTTTTTGGCAACAACGGGGGTAAAACCATTTTTAATGGCGATACTACGCAGACTATTTCATATTCATTTTCAGGATTTGGAATAGCTACGGATGCTTCAAATGCTGATACCAATGCCATTTTTAAAAAAATGCAGGTGAATAAATCGGGAGGTAAAATAGTTTTGAGTTTACCTGTAAGAATTACTGATTCACTTATTTTAACGAAAGGATATATTGTGACTGATACAACCAACCTGCTTTGCATGAGGGCTGGTTCTGCAGTGACGGGTGCGAGTGATACGAGTTTTGTGGATGGACCGGTGAAGAAGTTTGGGAATACAGCCTTTGTGTTTCCCCTTGGAGATGAAATTCATTATCGCCCGCTTGAAATCAGCGCACCATCCACATCAACCGATGCTTTTTTGGCTCAGTATTTTGATGAGGGACAATTTTTAGGGGATTCGCTTGATACTATTTTGACTGCTATCACATACTGCAACTATTGGCAGTTCGAAAGAAAAAATGGAAGCAGTAATGTAAATGTAACAGTAACTTGGGACACATCTTATTGTGCACAGTTTGACACGACCAATATGCGCCTTGCCTATTGGAGTAATACAAAATGGGTGGACAAAGGTCATGGATCATTTTCAGGAACGTTGAATTCCGGTAAAATGACAATTTCTCCGGTTTCCTCTTATGGGTATTTTACGTTAGGAACTAACCAAAACATGATTTCGCCCTGCGGTGGTGCGACTTATCAGATTACTGATGGCATGACCTCATCGTATTTTATAACAACTTTTCTTGCGGGAATTCCTGTATTGAACTGTTCTCCAGGTCAAACAGTATATATCCACGGAACATTTACTATTGATGCGAATCTTATTATGGCCAATTGTCATACAACATGGATGAACGAGGATGCAAAAATTATCATTAACACCGGCAAGATTTTAACCCTGACAAATTCACATTTGTTTGCCTGCCCATTGGCTGATATGTGGGACCATATAAAAATTGACGGATCAGGCGCAACACTCGTTGTATCCAGATCGGTGATCGAAGACGCTGAAAAAGCTGTCTGGTCACACAATGGGGGTGATTACCGTATAGCGAACAGTAATTTTAATAAAAATTGGATAAGCATATTTCTTGACAGCTATACAACTCATCCCGGCACCATTGTAAGCTCGCGAATTTCCTGTGTAAGCCCATACACCAGTATTATTCCCACTACCGTGCTGGCACCTCACGCCACTTTCAGGAGCGCTTATGGCATCCAGGTCAATGACATTAGCGGAGGAATTACGTTTGGTATAGCCGGAAGCGCTACTGCAGATAATAATTTCTATAACCTCGACCGGGGCATTTACGGAAATGGTTCTACTTTTAATGTTTATAATTGCAACTTTGAGAATATAGATAACAATGGGACTGCTATAGCAGCAAATGCAACAAGCGGATCAAACAGCGTAATAGTTGGTAATTCTGCAATAAATACGTGCAATTTCACCAGGTGCACCTATGGAGTTAAGGTGACTGGAATGGATGCAGATATAAATAACAATAATTTTGATCTTGTTAACTACGGGATCAATGTTAGATTATGCCCCAGTAAATCAATTACCGTAAATGCAAATGAAATGCAGTATTTCATTATAGGATTGGGAGTTTATAATAGCCCAAATGCCGCGCTTGATCTGCAAACTAACCATTTTAACGCGCCTAACGGGAATCCAGTTCAGACCTATCTTCCTGCATATGGTACCAGCGCCATCGAAGTTTCCAATCCAACTACTGCCACCGGCAATATCACAATTGACGGAAATATCATGTCTAATACGCGAAAAGGTATTCGCTTATCTCAACTCAGCGGTACTTCCCTTGCTGCAAATGACTTCAGGGTTATTGGAAATATTATGTATTATCTAATTTCTTACAATGATTTAGATGTATCTCTTCCGGCCCCCAAAATTCATTATGGAATTAAAATGAATAATTGCTATTATGCCTATGTTTCTCAAAATATCTTTCAAAGACAAAATACATCAAATGATCAATGGAATGGAAATGAGTGGAGTAGGGTATTCGGAATACAGGGGAGCAAAGTTTTTAACAGTTCACTCATTCAAAATGGCTTTTCATATACAAGTTCAGGAATTAACTTAAGAGTGGATTGTAATGGTACTGATATTTCCTGTGATGATTTTATCGAGTGTTACAGAGGAGTTGATCTTGGTTCAAATATTGAGAGTCCGCCTTCTTGTTTTGGAGGACCACCCGTAACTATAAGTACACAGTATCCTGACAGGCACGATTACTGGAGTGCTAATATAACTCATCCTGCTTACACAGGAAGAGTAGGTGGCAGGGCAAGCCCCATTGCAAACTGGTGGTTTGCCGGAAATGGTAATGGTAATAACCCTGCTTGGCCCGATAATACTACTATATGCAATAACTCACTTGGGTTGCATCCTATAAACATTAGTACTCTTTGTCCTCCGCCTCCCTCCGAAAATTATGACCGTGAAAACCTCATTGGGGCAATAGTTCAGGATACTTTAGAATATTATGACTACCAGCTTGAAAGGCGCTACATGCAGATCGCTTATGCATATCGAGAATTGGATGAAGATACCAACCGATTGCATATTGATGCCTCTGACAGTATTTATATTGCTTTTTATAACTTGCATAAGCATACGAACATAGGCAAGTTCCGCACCGTGGAAAAACTGATTGATGTGCAGGAGTATGAAGATGCTGGTGATTCTCTCGCTCTCATTATCGATACAAATACCATAGAGGCAAATCGCATAACAGTGCTTGATATTTACCTCAATACCATCCTACCCGGTGATGAGTTGAATAGCGAACAGGAAGATGCACTTGAAGAAATTGCAAATGATTGTGCCGTACATGGCGGTCCGGCAGTGTATGAAGCCTGGGCTATCCTTGAAGTTGATTACCCCGATACCTGTAGTGTAAGTGAAAGCCGAATGGCGAGTCAAGTTCAAACTATGGCAGATAAAAATCAGGAGACGGAGTTTATTATTATTCCCAACCCTGCAAAAGATTTTATCAATGTATTTTATCATGCGGGAGAGGCAGATGCAATAATGAACGTCACAGATGTTGCAGGAAGATTGACGAAAGAAGTAAGATTACCCGCTAATGGCAGAACGGTAAGAGTTGATACAAGTGATTTATCAGAAGGAGTTTATATTTATTCCATAAAGATCAATGGAAATAAAATAAAAACCGGTAAATTTGTTATCGGGTGATTAAATATTCTCCGACAAAGCAGGGGAATTTATTTTCCCCTGCTTTAAATATTGGTTCTTAATGAAGAAAAACCTTGTAATTTTTATTCTTGTATGTTTTTCAATTTACTGTTACTGTCAGCAAATTACTTTTCAAAAAATGTATCCTACTCCTTCAGGTTTTGTTATACTGGAATATGAAATTATACAGAGCCAGGATAAAGGATATTTAACCGGCAATAGCCAGGTTTTAATGAAACTCGACAGCATGGGGCAAATGGAATGGATGAAACAAATTCCTGATGGAAGTTTTTATGTGAGAAATGTTATAAGTCTTACAAGCTGTATAAACGGTGGGTATCTAACTGTGGGTAATCCAATTATCATGAAATTGGATAATAATTATAATATAAACTGGATTAAAGAATTACCTGTATTGAGCTATGGATTATTTTCTGTCAGGCAGACTCAAGACATAGGTTTTATAATAGGAGGTGAAATAGATTTTCAGACCATTCCTGATTCACGTTATTTTTTATTGAAAACGGATTCATCTGGGATAGTTTCGTGGTTTAAGGTATATGATATGATAAGTACACAAAATTCTGGTTTTCTTACCCTTGCCCCTGACGGTGGTTTTGTTCTTAGCGGAGAAAACTTAGCTAATCCATATTCGAAGGTTGTGATTTTAAAAGTTGATTCTATGGGAAATTCACAATGGGCAAAAAATTACGGCACTTCAAATTCAGCTTATATTGGAGCTCATATAGCTATTACATCTGATAATGGTTATATAATTACAGGTTATCGTAACCTGCATTACTTTTTACTAAAAATAGATTCCTTCGGCAATATTGTATGGGAAAAATTTTATCAGGCAGGTATTTACAGCACTTCCCGCTGGGTAGAGGAAACCAATGATAAAGGATTTATTGTGGCAGCAGATATAGAAGATTCACTCGGTAGACAAAGCCTGCTCATGAAAACTGACAGCATTGGCGATTTACAATGGGCAAGGAGGTTAGGCAGTGGTACTATATGGTCAACCTGCGTTAAGCAGACGGAAGACGGAGGATATGTTCTAAGTGCGCGCAAAACCGTGGGAGTGAATGAAAGGATGTATATTATTAAAACCGATTCGCTCGGACATACTAATGGTTGTCATGAATCAAACCCTGTTATAACAGTCAGCAACCTTCTTGATACGGTGATTAACGTTCCTGTTTCTGACAGTATTATTAGCATAACAAGTATACCGGTTACATTAAATACAACATTTGTTGGCAGCGAAATTCCCGTTTGTTCCCCTATCGGAATGGAAGATGTTTCAAATGAAAACGTAAAAATAGAAATTTATCCTAATCCGTTTACTAGCAGGTTTAAGGTTTCGGGTTTGAGGTTAGAAGTTGGAGCAAAAAATGAGGTTATAGTTTATGATTTAATGGGAGAAAAAGTTTTTGAAAAAAAGCTTTTTCCAAACCAAGCGAATGACGAGTTAAACCTTTCATTTTTGCAACAGGGAGTTTATTTTATAAATGTAAAAGTTAATGGCAGGAGCTACACGAAGAAGGTGTTGAAGATGTGAGAAGTGAAATAAAGAATAGTTGCATTTTCGAAGTTTCAAAGTCACTCTGAAATCGGAAAAAGTTATTTTTTCAAAAGATAAAGTTTTTCACAACACCTTTGAATGTAAATTAAATGCACCTCATGGAGTTTATATTGCAGAAGTTGCTGTTAATGGAAACATTTACAGAAATAAGATTTTGGTTATTCGTTAAGATTTGATTCATTATTTATATTTCGCAATTTATCTTTTTTCCTTTTAACTCATTCATTAAATAAATATTTTATAAAATTTCCACAGGAAGATATCCTATCAATGTAGTTCGTAGGGTTCTCTGCAATCAAACAAGGGCATTTACCACTTTTTAGCCATTTTCCGCCAGATATGTACTCAACCTCGCCATATGTATATTGGAGCTTGTATTTTTTATTCTACTTATTAACCTTTGAATTCTTAAATAATAAGAAATAACCGGAGGTGCCGAAAATCCAATCAAAGAGTAGGTATTAAAATTCAATGTCATGAGTAAAAATTTTATTGTATCACTCAATTTATTATTGAGTGTTCTCTTATCAACGTCAGGGAATGCTCAAAAACTTGATGATATTTTTATAGATGGAAAAAAGTGCGGTCTGCACGGTGATGCAAAAGCAGAAAGAGAATTTAATCAAAATGTTTTTAAAAACAGGTATGTTTCTCCAACAAATAGCCAAATTGAAAATTCTATTTCAATAAAAGATTTAATAAAAAAAGGAATTGATGAGAATAGTTTTAGCCAAGACCAAGCTGTAACTCTCGAAGGTTACGTATTTGATGTAAAGCCTGGAGGAATTGAAACTTGCAATTGTCATGCTAAAAAAAGCTTATTTAAAGATACACACATTGAATTAACACCTAACGAGCACCAAACTTCACCCGACAAGAGAGTAATAGTGGAAATTACTCCAAGAATGAGAATGATAATGCAGGATCAGGGTGTTGATTGGACGACAGCCAGCATAAAAGATATGATTCTCCACCGGTTTGTAAAAGTCACTGGCTGGCTTTTCTATGACGGCTCTCATGATAAAGAAGCTTTTGCCAGTGATCCAGATGATACTGAGGGACGAGATAATTGGAGGGCAACTTGCTGGGAGGTTCACCCCGTCACGGATATTGAGGTTGAAACTGATATGGCAGAATTTACAAGTGGTACAGATCAGGAAGATGATCAATCGCATCAAATAACTCCCTATTCTATCCCAAAGAAAATTATTCCACGTTCCTCCAACGCTTCAATGTCCACAAATTCTCCACTCGGAATGCTAATAATTATTTTGCTGGGAGCCATACTTGGTGCATGTGGTCAGGGAATCCGGGTAATAGTTGGATTAAAGCAAGTCAATGACGAAGCGATGAAAAAGCAAAAAGCTGTTAAAGACATTTTAGAAACAAAGCAGATAGCCATCAGCCTGCTAATTGCTTTTTGTATCGGAGGAGTGGCCGGTGTATTAGCTGCCGTTCAAATGGAAAACTTTTCTGAATTTTCTAAAGCGGATGCCTTGTTGTTTATTGGAGCGGGATATGCCGGAACCGATTTTATCGAAGGATTTATGAAGAAATATCCTCAGGTTGATGATAACAATGTACCGGATCGTATGAAGCCTGCTCCCCCGAGTAAAATGGGCGACCAGGGTGCAATAGATCAAAAAAATTCTGCTTAAAATTTAAAAAGTCATGTTGCAATCAAACGCAATTATTAAAAGGGAGAATTCCCATCAAATTGGTCGTGTCGGAGGTTTTTTTCACTTTGATAATGAACCTTCGATTATATATGGTATTTCAAATAATCACGTCATTGCAAATTTGAATCAGTGTCGGAAAGGAGATGTTATCTGCGATGAAAAGAATACACCTATAGGAACATTATCCGATTGGATTAAATTGAGTCAGGGCAGTAATAGTAACAATTCAGAATTCGCCTTATTCAAATTGAAAACTGATTTAATTCCATCATGGAATTTATGGGGAGAGTTTGCTGGAAAAAAACCTTTCGGTTTTAAACCTCCAGTAGATAACATGAATGTGGTGTTTCCAATTAACGGAAGTCTGTCTGATGGGATAATTCAAAATAGTCATATCTCTGTTCAAATTAATTGGTTTGGTGAAGATTTTCTTTTTACAAACTGCATAAAAATCATCGCACAAAATGGCAGGAAATTTTCAGATCATGGGGATTCGGGTGGTGCAATCTTTAGCTACGATAATTATTTAATAGGATTAATACTTGGTATTAAAGAGGATCAAAGTGCGACTTACGCGATTCCATTTTATGACAGTATCCTTAATTACTGCGATTTAAAAATTTATGGTAAGTAAATTTACAAATTGATTATGCAATTGTTCTATGCTACTTATTGAAAGCTGTTATATAAAAGCGAAAATCCTTTGAAAAGTAGGCAAAAAATAAATTTAATAACATGCCAACCCAATCCGCAAAATTCACCCTTGAAATAAAGGGAATTGAGCTTCCGAAAGAAGCACAGGAAGAAATTAGCAAAGCACACCTTTAAAAAAGTTTTAATTAATCTATCTGTTATGAAAAAATGCTTAATAATATTCTTGTTTTTTTATAACCTCAAGTTGCACGGTAAAAAGATCATTTTTGATCGCGACATTTGCCAATAAAAATGTTTACAAAACGCAATCCAATCTTGTAGTTAAAAAGGTATATTATAATGGCAGGCCTACAACAGATTTACGAGACTTTACGATTACTACAAATGTCCCTATACCTGTGGTTACTCAAATTGAAACTACAACCACTTCCGCTCCGGGTTCCGCGGCTAGCGGTTCAACCCCCGCCTCCCCATCCACAATAACCACAACTACAGTTATTAATACCATGCCTGCTGATAGCTCAATAACGACAGTTGTGGTTACTCCACTTGCATCCCCTATAACTTCAACTACAACAAAAACAAGTACAAGTTTAAGTGTGCCTCCTGCTCTTGTAACTAATAATTTTATAAAATATAAAGTTATAAGAAACGAAACCAGCTGAAAATTTGAACAAAAAAAGAATAAAAATTTATAACTCCTTAAAACATTTTATATGAAACCTCCAATAAATCTCCCGTCATCCTCCGATGAGGATAGTCTAGTAAACGCTATTAGACTTGCTAATGATGAGAACCAAGTTCTAATACTTGGTGCCGGTCCCCATCTTACTAAGCCGGGGAAAAATCTTAAAATAAAAATAAATGGAAATGGATTACATATCAAAGGCAGCCTGAGTGCCGGTGAGTATAGTTCTATAAAAAGACCGGATAGTGCTATTATTTTGGACAACTATGATTTTAATTATGGTCTATACTTTATTCCCTCAGAACCTACAGATAAAGAATGGTCCATGACCCCGGGTCCTTGGAAAACTTATTCAGACTTTGAGTACAAAGTGATCATCCGCGGAGCTATAACAATAGAAAATCTCGAATTAGATTGCAATATGGGTAACCAGGGATTGCCTGAAAATATACCTGGAGAAAATCGGCCAGAACACTCAACAATGTTAGGCTTTGCCGGTCAGAAGTATCAACATCCAACTATGGCAAACAGGTATATCTATGTGGGCTTTGAGATCGTGACGATAAAACACCTTCAAACGGTAAGAGGCGGTTATGCAGATGATATTTGGATAAGCCGGGGTTATTTTAGACCCAATATTCGCAAAGTGGTTATTGACAATATTACTTCTGACATAAATAACTTAATAAATCCCCGGCCAAGAATAAATAAAAAAAGAGCAACTATATCATTTTCAGGCCTCGCTCAAAACATTGAAATCACTAATGCTAAAATTTATAAATTAGAATCAGAGGACACAACTACATTACATTGGAATGCCATGCCGGGAGAGGACTTAACTGCGGACAATCAATATAGTTTTTGGAAACTCAAAAACATAGCTTGTGAATCACTTGATCTTGCTGCAAAAGGCAAGTCTATTTTTGTGGATGCCGATAATATAGTAACAAGCGCATCTGCAAGTTTATATCAGGTAGGAGGGATGATCCAAAATTCAGTTTTTAATCTGCTTGGGGAAGTAACCGTATTAAATCGCTTGAATAACCTGATTTTTACAAATGTAACATGGTTATTTTCAGCATATCAAAATAGTGAAGGATATTTTTTCGGGATATATCCAAACCTGCAAAAAAACAGCACAGAACCATGCATGGCTAAATTCATATATAATTTTTTTATAGTAAAAGGAGCGCTCACAATAAACAACGCACCCCCGAAAAACTTCTTGATACATTCAGAAAGTGCTGTTGCGGGTTCCGTAGATTTAGAGTTTTTAAACTGTTTCTATGACAAACGTTTTGTAAGAGATGAAATTGATAATACCTATATTGGCGATATAAGGACAAGAGGCAAATGGAAATTTACGGTTGCAGACTTTAGGGGTATTTCAACGGATAAAGTGCTCCGGATTATAACAGGCGCCTCCCAAACCACCGGAGGAGGTATTTTAGAAATAACTGTTCCGTGAATCTTTCTTTTTAAAAACACGGGACGAAAACAAGTTTTCATGAAATTAAATATGGGTAGTAAACTTAATGCAAAGGAAGAAGCAGGCCAATGAGTGTATTCAAATCAGCGAAAAGCAAAATCCTCAGTTTCCCGGCTCCCGGATACCTTCAGGTGTTAGCTGGTTCTGAAATTTTATCATTTCCGGACGCACGCAAATAATATAAATTCCGATTAAATGCTCAAGACCACGCCCGACAAACTCATGCGTTCCTATCCCATTTTGAATATTTTTCGCGGTACCAGGTTCCCTTTTTTTAAATTTAAATATCTACCCTTTTTTTAAGCTCATTGCGCCCCAAAAAATTGATGGCAGCGCATCATTTATTCCTCGCAGTAAAATGAATTGAATGGGGAGAAAAGTGTGATTCTTCGGGGGGAAAATGCATTTTTCTTTTTTACTTTTTTTCATTTGCAACAATTTTTTTAACTAAGTTTGTTTAAAATTTCAAAATAATATTTAAGAAAAATGCGAATTCCGACTTTTGTCACTTTAATAATTATACCTTTTTCCTGGACATTTTCTAAAGCACAAAATACTGACAGAGCTAACCAGATAATTTATGTGAATTTTCCGGATCATACAGTCAAAGCGGAAGTTTTATCCGCAAAAACTAAAATAAATACCAATAATAATTTCAATTATACGTGGTTCGCAAATAATAAGATTATGCAAACCAGGGGAAGCTATGATGGAAAGCTGTTGAATGGGTTATATAAATCTTTTTATTTAAATGATAATTTAAAAGAGCAGGGCTATTTTAAAAAAGGCCTGAAACAAGGGGAATGGATCAACTGGTTTGATAACGGAAAAATAAACCAGGTAAGTAAGTGGAAACACGGTATGCGAAATGGAGAAACAGCGGATTATAATGAGAAAGGAATGCTTATAAAAACAACCGGATATAAAAATGACAAGGTAAATGGCTATCTTAAAATTTATGAGGAAGGCAAAATAATAAAGCAGCAAAAGTTTAAAAATGGAATTGAAGTAATTCCGGTCATTAATAAAAGGAAAAGAAAAAACAAGAATGATACCGACCTTATTAAAGATTCCACGGCAATCCAGGATTCCACAATAAAAGTGACAGATGAAAATTTCATTGGTCCTAAACAGCAGAATTTTAAGAAAAAAAATGATAATCTTAATAACCAGGACAAGAAGGAAAAAGATGTTATTAAAGGTGAAAAGAACGAAGCGGTCTCCGAACAAAAAAAAATAAAAGAAGATAAAAAAAAGACTTTTTTTGAAAAATTAAAAGGATTTTTTTCCAAAAAGGAAAAGTCTCCCCAAAATAAAAATTGAGAAAAACGATTTTCATAAAAATTACAGCTAAATTTAGTTATGTTAAAGCCACTGCACTTTTCTATGCCATTGCAGTGTCATTAATCATTGCCATATTAAGCAGTCTTTTAATTTTTTACAGCTATATAAATACGCTCCATTTTGAAAGAAACCTTGTTATTCAAAAACTGCAGTTAAATGCAGTTTCCGGTTTGAATATTTTGTTGACCAACCAAACCTTAGTTTCTTTAGGTGAAAAAAAAACTATTGACCTTTTTAATGAAGGCTCTGATTCTGTGGAATTGGAAAGAAAAATCTGGGGAGGTTTTGAAATTTGTACTTCAAAGGCATTTTTTAAAAACGACCTTTCATCAAAAACAGCCTTGACAGGGTATGACTTTTTTGAGAGCAATGAAACTTCTTTGTATTTATGTGATCTCGGCAAACCGCTTTCTCTCTGCGGCAAAACTGTATTAAAAGGAGTTTGTTTTATCCCTAAAGCAGGGGTTAAAAGAGGTTATATAGAAGGACAAAATTTTTATGGAGATAAATTAATAGACGGAACAATTAATACCAGTCAGCCACAGCTGCCCGAGGTCAATAAATTTTCTATTAAAAGTATGGAAGAATTGTGTGCTGATCCGTTTAGTGTATATGACAGTATTATTAACATGGAGGAAACGGAAACCGGTGATACTATTTTTAATTCCTTTATGAATAAAACACTTGTTATTTATAAACCCGGAATTTTTTTGTTGGATAAACAGGATCTTTCAGGCAATATAGTCGTGTATTCAAAAAAACAAATAATTGTACAGCCCGGATCACGATTAAAAGATATCATACTTATTGCACCTTCAGTAATAGTCGAAGAGGAATTTTCGGGGAGTTTCCAGGTTTTTGTTAAAGACAGTGCGGTAGTGAAAAGGAAATGCAATTTACAGTATCCCACTTTAATCGGCTTAATATCCAACGAACAATCCTTCAATAATGCTTTCATAAGAATTGAAGAACATGTAAAAATTACAGGGATTTTATTTGCATTTTCAGAAAATTCATTTACTCAAAAAAAAGTAGGAATCAATATAGGTAAAGATGCAGAGCTGCGAGGCGAAGTGTTTTCAAGCGGCTGGATTGATTTAAAAGGCACTGTTTACGGCAGTCTCTTTTGCAACAGGTTTATTTTGAAAACCCCTTCATCTGTTTATGAAAATCATCTGTTGAATGCCACTGTTGATTTCAGTAAACTCTCTCCTCATTTTGCCGGTATTGATTTGATTGAACAAAGCAACCATAAAAAAATTGTGAAATGGCTGTTTTAAGAAATTTTAAAGCGTCAACATTACTGGAGACATTGGTGGCAATGGTAATTATTATGCTATGTTTTAGTATAGGAACCATGGTGTATGTAAACGTTATAACTTCAGAAAACATGGTACAAAAAGTCCATGCAAACATCGTATTGCAAAATTTAGCTTTAAAAATTAAAAACGAAAATGAATTTTTAGATTCTGAAATGGAGATGGATGATTTTTTCATTAAAAGAAAAATTAATAATTACCAGTTTTCTGATAATCTTATTCACTTATCATTACTTGCTTACCAGAAAAACGGGAAATTGGTTGCCTCGCATAATGAAATCATCCTGGTAAATAAATGAGAAAACTTAAATCATTTACACTGCTCGAAATGATGATTGCTTTGATGCTGACAAGCATTATAGTGAGTATATCCTATTTATCTTATATGATTATTTTTAAAGAAATGTCAGGGTACAAAAATAAATCAAAGCTGATCAGCGAAATTTTGCAAATCAATACAAATTTACAGGCAGACATCAATAAATCGGATGCGGTATATTGGAAAAATGATGCTTTGTTTTTTTTCTGTCCGCAAAATGTTGAAATTAAATATTATTTTAGAAATAATTTTATTTTAAGAGAATCAGGAATGGTACAGGATACATTTTTTATTTCCCCGTTTGATTTACAAAAAAAATTTCTGAACAATAATCAAACTGATGAGAACGCATGGATAGAAGAACTGTCCTTTAAAGCAGTCATTTTAACGAAAGAACGAACGTTTTACTATAAAAAAATATACAGCGCTTCTGATTATATTTCAAATACAGAGGAAGAATTAAAATAATACCGTGGAAGAAATAGACATACGAAAATACAAATCCAAATTTTCAGAACGAAAAGAAAAAAGCACTATTTCTTATTCTTTTCTTATTGAATTACTGAACAGGGACATCACTTTATTTAAGAAAAAATTAAGCGATAAAAAAAAGGAGCGTTTCTATTCAGAGCTTTCCATACTATTGTCTGCCGGCATTGATATAAAAACCGCACTGGAACTGGTAGTGGAGCAAACGACTAAACCGGCAGATAAAAAGCTTTTCAGTTTAATCAAAGAGACGGTAATAAACGGGGACACTTTATCTCATGCTATTGAAAAGTCAGGGCAATTCACTCCGTATGAATATTTCAGTTTAAAAATTGGAGAGGAAAGCGGAAAAATTTCTGAAATACTCGATGATTTGGTAAAGTTTTATACAGGAAAAATTAAACTTAAGCGACAAGTGATAAGTGCTCTTTCCTATCCGATTATAGTTTTAGTGACTGCATTAGGCGCCATTTTTTTTATGATGAAATTTGTTATTCCCATGTTTGCTGAAGTTTTCAAAAGATTTAAAACGGATCTTCCTCCACTGACTAAATTAATAATTAATTTTTCGAATGTAGTTTCACAATATTCTTTTTATTTTTTCGCAGGATTATTTTTAACCATTTTATTTTTTTATACCCAGAAAAATAAAGAATGGCTTCGCAAAATTTCCTCTTCCGTTATTCTTCGAATTCCTTTGTTTGGAGAGATCATCAGAAAAATTTACCTCGCAAGATTTTGTCATGCAATGAACTTATTGATCAGTGCAAAAACTCCTCTTATAAATGCGCTTGAGCTGGTAAAAAAAATGGTGGGCTTTTACCCGATTGAACATTCTTTATATTATATCCAGCAGATGATTTTTAAAGGGGAAACGCTTCATGATAGCCTCTCTGCTTTCCCGATATATAATAAAAGAATGATTTCCCTGATAAAAGTAGCCGAAGAAGTAAATCAATTAGACATCATTTTTGAAAAACTTTCCACACAAATGACGGATGATATAGAGCATCAAACTTCATTAATAAGCACCATACTCGAACCGTTAATCATAATTTTTCTTGGTCTTTTAGTGGCGGTGATTTTAATTTCAATGTACCTGCCATTATTCAAGTTGAGTACAGCTGTGGGCAGTTAAATTTTTCAATTATGAACATAATGTTGAAAAGTTTTTTTTGATATTAAATATATTCAGTCTAATATTGCGCCCTAAAATTATTTAAAAGTAGGTTTGTGCCCTGAAAAATTATTTAAAAATACGATTATAGTATTATTGTAAATTAAATTCTTTAGCCCACCTTTGCAGCCCTGAAATACTATAAAATAAAATCTAACCTGGTTTAATATCCTCAATTAAAACCCAAGTTCAAATTTTTTTATAGTCTGTGCCGTCAACGAAAGTCGGTTGACGAGAATCAATTTATTTGCTTCTTACATTATAAGCGAATTAAAGTAATGCATCAAAACATGAATTGATGATAGCATCTTTCGCTTAAGAAAAATTTTAAATAACATTCTTAAAATCAGATATGATATGAAAAAATATTTTTTAATACTCATATGTTCTTTGTTGGCGCAGCATATACAGGCTGCCATTACGGTTACAACTGCAAATCCAACAGGTTTTCCGTTTTGCGTTCAAACCAATCCTTATATTTTTACGCTTAATTTTACTATAGCTCTCAATGGGGGCACTCTTCCAACAAATGATTTCAGAATTCAATTAAGCTCCGCATCCGGTACTTTTTCTTCTACCCCTCCGGTTGTTGGCTCAGCAAATATTCCTATTCCCGGCAGCGGAACTTATGCAATTCAATGTACAATTCCTGCGCTTCAGCCGTCTGGTATTCTTTATAGAGTAAGGGTCTCCTATTTAAACGGCAGTGGTGTGATAGTAACTACAGGATTAACACCATCAGCTGCTTTTACTATTTTTGTTAATCCCACCACACCGAACGCTATAGTCAATACGTTTACTAATTCAAATGCTAATCCGGTAATTGGAATATGCGGGTCAACTTCATACACATTCAGTACTAATACTGCTTTTGATGCGGATGCAAATGGATATATCTGGTCGGTGTCCAACACATCAATGGCGTCTTTCCAGTCACCTACAAACACAAACAGCGTGGTGGTGGATTTCAGCAGTGGCTTTACCACTTCAACCCAACCTATAACAATCACTGTCACAGCGACTAACTGCAGCGGAACCCAAACGCGAGGCAGAAATGTTACTGTCAGATCGGTTCCGCAAACACCGAATGCACTTGTTGATCCGACATCGCCTTTTTGTACAGGTGTTCCCCGGCAATATACTGTTTCTGCAACTGCCGGGGCAACCTATTATAATTGGCGCTATTCCAAAGCAGGAGGAACCACTATTACAAGCACCAACGGAGGAGCTATTACATCGTTTGATGCAACTTATGATAATTACAGAACTATAGATGTCACTGTCAACATCACTTATCTTACATCGGGAAATAAACAGGTTAAAGTAAATGCTGAAGACGGGTGTGGATCGAGCGGATTAAGAAATGGCGGAACTTTAAATTTCTTAGCCTCTCCTTCGGTACCAACAATTACTCCAACAGGTTCTTTATGTAATAACCCGCCCGTTACTTTAACGTCAAGTGCCGCAAGCACTTACTTGTGGTCTACGTCTGCAACTATTAATAATATTTCCGGTTTGACTTCGGCTGGAACTTATACAGTGACAGTAACAAGTGGAAATGTATGTACAGCAAGTTCTTCTTATACCTTACAGGCTGGAAGCCTGCCTGTAAATATTACTCCTTCTAATCTATCTTTTTGTTTTGGCGGGAGCGGCACACTAACTGCTAATTCACCCAATGCAACTACATATACCTGGAGTTCGGGGCAATCCGGTGCCGGTTACCAGTCTATTCCCGTGAGTACAGGAGGAGTTTATACTGTTACGGTAAGTGATGGAGGTGCGTGCACAGGAACTGCAACTACCACTGTAACAGTTCATAATCTTCCGACAGTCAATAATGTCGCCAGTACTTCGTATTCCATTTGTCCTACATGTAGCGCTCAACTAAGTGCGCAGGTAAACGGTGGCACTTCTCCCTACTCATATGCCTGGACTCCGACAACCTATTTAACCTTGGCAAACGTGCCAACTCCCACAATTAATGGCCCTTTAACCGGAGATATTACCTATACTGTAACTGTTACTGATTTTAACGGATGTACTTCCTCAGCAAACTCACCTTTAATCTCCACATTAAAATTATATATTGATGCTTCGCAGGTAAATACGACTGACGTGGAGATTACTACTCCTGCCGGAACCGCTCTCTATTCAAGCAGTATTATCGAGTTAGCGCCCGGGGGAACAGGTACTGCTGAAATGATTCAAATTAATCAATTTGATAATAGTGCAACTAACCCGGTAGAAATTGAAATACAATTCCTGTATGATGCCGGTACTTTAGAGATTGATGGAAACTCTGTGAATATTGATTATGATGGAAGTATATTTCCTCTGAACACTGATTATTACGATGTTTTTGCTTCTGAACCGAATAAGATAATTTTCTATAAAGAAAAAAAGAAAACGGAACCTTTAAGTATAACCACCAATTTAATTAATGGAATAATTTACGATCCCGCTCAAATGACTGCAGGTTTCAGTATTTTGATGGATCCATCCTATACCCAATATTTCACTTCTGCTTCCAGCTTGGATATTAAGGATGCAGCCAGCCAGTCTTCGGTATATTATCAAACCATTTCAAGCTGGCCTGTTACCTGGCTGCCCGCAGTACCTGTTCCGGGTTTATATGAATTCGATTTGACTCTGGTCGGAAACGGAAATAGTCAAATATATAAAGGTCAATTTATTTTAAAACAATAATGATAAAAAATATAATATTCTATATAGTTCTTTCGGCTTTAATAATTTCAAATATTTTTCTTTGGGTAAGTCAGAAAAAATATTCAAAAACAGCATTCGTGAAATCACAATTGGTTCTTGAAAAATACAAAGGAATGAATGAAGTAAAAGCTATTTATCAAAAAAAGGTGGATGCATGGAAAGCAAATTATGATTCACTTGAGTTCAGATACAATAATTCACTCCAGGAATACAGTTCATCTGTAAATAAATTATCTAAAACAGAAAAAGAGCAATTGGAAATAAACCTTAAACGGCAGGAAGAAGTGGTAAATAAGTATGGTAAAAATATTGAAGAGAAAGCAGCTGAAGAAAATGAAAAGCTCACACAGGGGGTTCTTAACCAGGTGAACGATTATATTAAAAGATATGCACAGCAAAATGGGTACGAACTGGTTCTGGGAGTTACCCTGTCAGGTAATATTTTATATGGATCTGAGGCAATAGATATCACTGAGAATATTATTTCGGGTTTAAACAAGGAATATAAAGGACAATGAAATTTTATATAACCATAATGGTGACTTTTTTATTTCTGAACGGATGTAAGAAGGAATTTAAAAATGAAAGAGATTTTTATAAGTGGTGGAATGAACAGGATAATGGTTTGGTAAAATCAAAAACAATTAATGATTTTAAAGTCACAGTAAAATTTATGCCGCCTGAATACTTAACATATAATGAGGTTAAAGAAAACAGGAAGTTAAATATTGATACGATCAGAAAAAAATATTTCAATTCCCGAACTTTTTTATTGACCATTGAACCGGTGGACAGCAGAAAAGATGTGGATCTTTTATTCCAGGGTATTATTTCATTGGGCGAATACAAAGAAAGAGTGATGAAATTAAATTTCAGCCCCGGTGATTTTATAAAAATTAAAACTAACACCAGGGAATACTTCCCGGTTCTTTCCACTATGGAAAACGTTTACAATATTGATGTTAAAAAAAACCTGTACCTCGTTTTTTCTAACGAAGATAATTTATTGGATGAACCTGAATTGGATTTTGTGTTTAATGACCAAATATTTGAGACAGGCATAACCCATTTTTTATTTCAGAAAAAAAACATGGATAATATTCCTGAATTTAAATTTCTATAAAAAATAGATCATGAGAAAAAGTAAAATTTTAAAAATTGTTTCTGTCTTGTTAATAATAAGCATGGTGAACAGCTTATTTCTGCCAACAGTTTCTTATGCACTGACTGCAGGTCCGGGATCGCCCGAATTCTCCAGTTTTGAACCTGTGGCAACCACCGATATGGTTGATGTTTTTACAGGTGATTTTACTTATAATCTCCCGGTGGTTGAGATACCGGGTCCGGATGGCGGAGGCTATGCTTTATCATTATCTTATCATGGCGGTGCCTCTTCCGAAGAAGAAGCATCCTGGGTGGGTTATGGATGGACATTAAACCCCGGGGCAATTAACCGGAATGTAAAAGGATTTCCGGATGATTATGACCATACACCTGTTAATTACTATAATAAAACCCGTCCGAACTGGACTATTGCCACACGTCATAAATTAAACCTTGAATTTTTCAGTAAAGAGCAGAACCCTAAAGGAAGTACCAGTAAAGAAACTAAATATAAACCCGGCACATTTATGCCTTCATTAGAATTTGGAACTTCACTCCGGTTTAACAATTACCAGGGCTTTGCCAGGGGCTACTCTTTAGGAGCCAGCTTTGGCGGTATGGTAAGCCTTGGGATGCAGTATGGCGCAGGTGGAATTACATTTTCAGCGGATATCAACCCGTTAAACATTCTAAATAAATTTGTTATCCAGAAAAAAATTCAGGAAAAAGTTAAAGAATTAAAAGATAGAAATTGTCCTGAGGATCAGGGTAAACTTGATAAACTTGGTGATCTTAAAAAATTTGCGGATCATTATGCAAGCCAGGGGAGCTCTTATGGGCTAACGACTTTTGCTATGGAGACAACCTCTATGTCTGTTGCAGATTGTCATGGGTATAATCTTAATTTTTCATTAGATGCAAGCGCAAGAGCGAGCATCTGTCCTATCGGTTTAGACTTGGGGGTTTCGGGTAGTTTTAGCATGCAATACAACATTCCTGCAGGTCCAAAATACGCGTTTGGCTATATGAATACCCCGGATTCCCCCCAACCTGACGAAATGCAAGATTATTATACTGAAAAAAGCCAGCCCTTTGATAAACGTGATTATTTCCTTGGGATTCCTTTTTCAAATGCAGATAATTTTATGTTAACCGGGGAAGGGCTTTCCGGGGGATTCAGAATATATAATAAAAGAATTGGAACCTATCATCCGAATCGCTCTGAAACCAACCTCAAAATATTCAATGTCGGATTCCAGGTTTCGGGTATTGTAAATCTCGGTGTTGGATTAACATTTGGATTCGGTGTTCAGAAAACAATTATGGAAGATTGGAAAAGGAAAGAAAACATGGACGAATTTGCATTTGATCATTCCAACCCGATTTTCCATTTTAAGGGTGATCTTGGTGGAAAACTCGAATATGGTAACAATGGAATTGAAAGCCTGGTTACGGTTGAGAAAAGTCCGAACTTTCCCGGCATAGGCAGCGGTAAGGTAACTATTAATACAAATAATGTATTTACCACTCCTGTAAACCAGGTGGGCAGCTCCTCTTATATTGAACGCTATCCCGCCTCCGGAATGCTTGAAGGATTTGATATTTATAATGCGGATGGTACTAAATACCGTTATGGAGCAACAAGTAACGGTCCCACCAATACTTTTACCCTGCACACAAAAAATGAATCTAATATAAGTGTGGATGTACCTAATGGTGCACCGGTTGAAAATAATTATACAGTCACTCAAACCCCACTGTCTTTAAATCATGATTATATATTAGATCCATGCGATCATCAATCAGCAGTTGGAGAAATTAAAAATGAGCCTTATGCGAATTCGTATTTAGTCAATGAGATTACCACCTATGATTATATTGATGATGGAAACCAGGAAGCTGATGAAGGAGATGTAGGAGGATGGACGAAATTTGAATATGATAAAATATATGGCAGCACTACCGGTCAATGGTATAGATGGCGTGCTCCTTACAGGGGTTTGATCTATCAGAAAAATGATATTTCCGATATCAATGATGATTTAGGTTCTGTAACCACCGGGCAAAAAGAAGTGGCTTATTTATCAGGAATCAAAACAAAAACCCATACCGCTTATTTCATAACAAACGAAACAACTCCAAATGATTTTCCATCAAGTAAGTTTCCACATTCCACTGGAATTCCAGTAGGATATTTAACCGGTAGTGCCACAACCAGGCTTGATGGGTTGGATGCGGCTGCTATAACTGGAGGATCAGATCCGGCAGCAAATAGTACAACTGCTCAGGGTAGCCATAAATTAAGAAAGCTTGAGAAAATTGTCCTTTTTGCAAATAACAGGCCTGATAAACCTATCAAAACGATCCATTTTGAATATAAAAATAACCTTGTTCCCCATTTACCAAACAACTCATCAAATGTATTTGATGAAAGCGGTAAACTAACACTTGTAAAAGTTTGGTTTGATTATGAGGGTGCTGCAAATGCCTTTATAAGCCCGTATGAATTCAAATACCAATATAAGCCATATGATGATTTTAATGAGGACCTGGCAACAGAAACACCCCAGCTGGCTGATTTTTTCCATTTGAATGATAACTTAACTTCTTACGCTCAAAATCCTGAATATAAACCTTACCTGTTAGATGGATGGGGTAATAACCAGTTGCGCGCAAAGGAGCGTCATGATGATATGAATCCGTGGCTATACCAGGGAGATCTTGATGCAACTGATTATTTTGATCCTGCCGCCTGGCAGCTGAAACAAATTAAGCTGCCCTCTGGCGGAGAAATCTTAATTCAATATGAGCAGAAAGATTACCAGTATGTACAGGACCGGAGAGCTATGGTAATGACAAGCCTTGCTGCTTTCAGCGATGGGGGAACTTCTGGTATAGATAAATTTCCCACCTATGATATTAGTCTGGACGATATTGGACTACCAACTACCGGCAGTTCTGTTTCTGATTATATTGAACAGCTGAAAAAATATTTTAAAGCTGATTCAAACAAAATATATTTTAAATTTTTGTTTGCGCTTAAAGACCAGGCTCCGGGTCTTACTGATTGTAAATCGCAATATATTGATGGATATGCCCGGGTATCAGATATCTACCAAGGCAATAATAATACTATACAAATACAACTTGATGGGGGTGGCAGCGGCTATGAAAGTGATGGCTATTGTATGGTGCCGCGCCAGGGTTGTTATGAATTTTATTCAACACAAAGAGTAGGAAAATATGAAAACGGTTGTGAAGGAAAATATGAGCAGCAGTTTGACGGAACAGCAAAAAACATTGCGAAGGAGGATATTTGTAACGGCAGCTACGTTCTTGATTTGTTACATATCATTGACAAATTCGTTTTTGCCACAGAGGCTATTGTCGTTATGGAAGCCAGTACCCTTAACGATTTAAGCATACAAGTGCCTAGAAAATCTGAAGTATGCCTCGATATGAATGAAGAGTTATCCTACCTGAAAGTGCCATTACCGGAAGGCAAAGCTAAAAGAGGGGGAGGCATCAGGGTGAAAAGACTGTTGATGTATGATCCGGGGATTGAAGACGGAGATGCAGCTATATATGGCAGTGAATATAAATATGAGCTCGAGGACAGGACAAGCAGCGGAGTGGCGACCACTGAACCTTCCTCTATGCGTGAGGAAAATGCACTCGTGGATTTTCTTCCCAAAAAACAGCAAAGCTGGTGGAACAGGCATATTGTAGGGGCTGATAAAGAACAGGCAGAAGGACCGATCGGGGAAAGTTTACTACCCTCCGCTTCAGTGGGCCATTCAAGGATAGTGGTTCAAAATATTCATAGCGGAAAAACAGGTACAGGTTTTACGATCCATCAATTTAATACGGTCAAAGAGTATCCTTTTGACAAGGATTATGATTATTCTGCTCTCGATTTAACGGATGAAAGAGAATTCGACTTTGCCGAAGGCGGAGCCGAAAAGGGAGTAAGTTATTCAAATCTCGCTGAGCAAACCAAAACTGATGCATTGAGCATTCCCACCGGTTTTTTTAATTACAGCCATAAAAGAATGTGGGCGGGGCAAAGTTTCAGGTTTATTATAAATGAAATGAACGGACGGCCAAAATCAGTGGAGGGATTCCAGGGTGAATATGGAACAGCCGGTTATGTTTTGGTTTCTTCAACTAAATATGCTTACTATGAGCCGGGAGAACAAGTACGTGTGATGACCCCGGATGGTCATTACGCATGGGATAATCCTGGAAAAGAAATGGAAATTGCTATGGAGAGCAAAAACATTCATGATAATTCACTCGATTTTGAATTACCCGTTGATCTCGATGTAGGTTTAACTTTCTGGCCCCCCATTTTTGTAACCTTCAGTCCGAATATTACCCTTTCAGATAAAACGATGAGTACACATGCCACTTCTAAAGTTATCCGCTATCCCGTAATTGTAAAATTCGTGGACAACTATAAGGATGGTATTTGGTCCAAAACTGAAAATATCGGGTTTGCCCAGGCTACAGGACAAGTAATATTGACAAGAACTACTGACTCTTATCATGACATACCGTTAACATCAAACACGGTTCATGATGGCTCTTTTTATAACCTTAAGCTGCCTGCACATTGGTACTATCCTTTTATGGGACAGAAAGCAAATTCAGCTTCTCCATCTCTTCAGGGCAATCAATTAAATGCTACTGCAGGTTCAATAGTTACTTATGGAGCTGGTGGCAATCCTATTACCGGTGGAAATGCATGGTCTATTCCCCAGAACAACATTGTTAATGCTACTGCAAATACTTTTAAAGCCACACCTGTCTGGACGAATGATTTGATAGATGAATATAATGCTGCCAATTTTACTACTGATCTTGGTAATATCTGGAGACCTGAAGCAAGTTATGTTTTTAAAACAGATATCCTTCAATCAAATAGTTCATCGGATAAAATATTTAATGGGGGAGTATATATTCCACAGGTATTCATTCCATTTGATTATCAGATTCCCGGATCAAGCATTTCTCAATGGATAAAATTAAATGAGGTTACTAAATATTCACCTAATGGCAATCCTGTTGAGGAAAAAGACAACCTGGATATTTATAGTGCAGCAAAATATGGATACAATTTTACACAAGCTACCATGATTGCTAAAAATGCGCAATATTCAGAAATCCAGTTTGATGATTTTGAAAATGATATAACAGGAACAGGTGCACCCGTTTATTCTTATGCATCTAATCCTTCACATTCCGGGGACAGGTCAGTTCAAATTATGACTTCACCCCAGGCAATTTTCCTTCCGTTTACTTCAACCACTCATTTCGAAGAAAAAGGAGCCATCATCAAACTATGGGCAAAATCGTCTGTTGACCTCGCTGATAAGCTTTATCTAAGCACCACAGGTTTGACACAACTATATCCTTCCAAAATGGCGCAAACAGGAGAATGGACATTATTTTCTTTTAAGGTAGAACCGCAATACATGCCTAATTCCAGCTCCGTGCAGTTCTCTTTAAATATAGATAATGTTCCTCCTGATCTGTATATAGATGACATACGGATACAGCCTGCCGATGCACAGGCAACCTGTTACGTTTACGATATAGGCACCTTGCGTTTGATCACTCAATTTGACGATCAGCATTTCGGGTTGTACTATCAGTATAACGGAGAAGGCAAGCTGGTGAGAAAATTAGTTGAAACAGAACGGGGGCTTAAAACAATACAGGAAACACAATACAATAAGCCCACCACTAAACGCATTAATCCGTAATCATGAACTTTAGAATATTTCTTTTGGTATTTCTATTTTTTTCCCAGGGTCTTTCTGCCCAGCGAAGTCCGCAGGACAGTTGCAAAGGGCTGCTTATGGATTTTGTCAGGTCAATGGCTAAAATAGGCACACCGGACGCAAAGAAAATCTACCATTTAAATTATAAGATTGAAACGGTTTATAAGCCGGCAAGCAATAATCCCAACTCGAGCATGCAGGGTAATTATTTGTTGTCAGGAGAGAAAACGCTTTTTGAAAGTAATGTGATGTCTGCTTATGCTGATGGAAAAAACGGGTTCTTAATTCTTCATAACCAGAGGAAGATCATTTGGGGTCCCGGTGGAAAAAATATTTATGGAAAAGAAAATTTTGACAGGATTGCAGGTTTCCAGGATACGCTGGTAAAGTTCAGCTCGCTCACATCATGCAGGAATATTACCGAAAACAATGAACCTTTTAAGGAAATAGTGCTCGAAACAAATGATAACATAAAACGTGTGTTTCATGTTTCAAGCATTCAAATCAAATATGACATGAAAGCAAACAGGATTTCCCGGGTCATTTGTCATTACGATAAGGAAAGCAAGATAGAAAGAATGAGCGTTACATATAATGACCTGGACTTTGATTATACAGGGCCATTTTTCTCCTCGGCATATTCTAAAGTACTTACATCAGGTGGAAAATTAAAGTCAATATATAAAGGATATGAATTAATTGATAACAGACAAACAAATTAAATTAAAATGAAAAAATATAGAACTAAAATCAATCTGTTTATTTTGAGTTTTATTTTTATTAATTACTCAGTTTACTCACAGCAAATAAAACCAGGAACCAGGAACCATGTGGTCAGTACATTTTTCTCTACTGGTAATTTATCTATCCCAATAGAAAATCTTAACCAATTTACTTTTAATGTAAAAAAAGGACATATAAAAATAGAAACAGATTTCGGGGGCAACTACACCTATGGTTCAACTTCAAACGGTCCGGTGAAATTTGATTTGACACTTAATTTTGATTTAAATTTTAAGTCTTCAACATCAACTGAATACCAGGAACTGGCGAGGGAAATAAAAATTAATAATGAGAACCCGGAAGGATTATTATTCAGAAGCCTTAATTCCTTTATATATAATAATAATTCCACCGGTTTTAGATACAATAACCAGGACATTGAGGAAATTGAGATAAATAGTTTTAGCATTACTGATAATCTTCCCGCGGGATCAGATCCTGCAGCTTTAGCTGCTTTAAAAATATATTTAACCTGCGAAGTGGATTATGCCTTTGATCCTGATAAAACACAAAATCATATTGCGCTCAATCCGCTCACTATACCCAATACTTCAAATCCGCATGTCATTGATTTTTCCTGGTCCAGTACTCCCGGCACTAAGCTCTACCCGGATTACCAGATGCAGCTATTGCGTTTATATAATGAATATGAAAGCTCTGCAAATGACGAAGCAACAATTCAATTGAATGCTCCTTTAGACTGGAGTAAAGCTTTAGTTTTTGAAACTGAAAGCGATGCACAGGCAATTTCTTTGCTGATCGGGGAAGGAACGGGCTATTATGCCTGGAGAGTTCGCCCCATAGGGACTTATGACGGGGGAATTGCAAATGACGCAAATTGGGGCGAATGGAATAATTCTGATATTCAATCCACCGGAACCTGGTTATTAGATCCAACCTGGGTAGCAACAAATAATAATGCTACCCATCATAAATACGATGTATTTTTCTTTAATGATCCTGACCGTGATAAAAATTATATATATAGCCGGAGCTTTACAGAAGGTAATAAGATGAGCGAGAAAAAAACTTATGCCACCGTTTTAAACCAGGTAAAACAAACCCAGGTTTATCTGCCATCTAAAAATACTTCCATTGTAACTCAGTCTGCTATTGATTTTTCAGGAAGAACTTCAATTACTACGCTCCCGGTTCCTGTGGATGGAGGGCTGTCAGGATATAAAACCTCTTTTTTTCAAAAACAGGGTGGTGACATTTTCAGGGCAATAGATTTTGACGAGGATGGGAATTATATGGAGCCTCCGCTGGTTGATGACGGTGTAAGTTCGCCTTTCAGTTATTATTCGAACCAAAATCTTGATCAGCAAATACCTGATGCACAAAAATATCCTTATACAAAAACAATCTATGAAAATGATGGTTCCAATCGTGTAAAGGAACAATCGGGAGCAGGAGAAAGGTTTATGGTTGATGATGACAAACAAACACACGACAGGGGGAGAACAGTCAGAACTTTTTATGAAACTCCGTCACAGGATGAATTGATTGCAATTTTCGGGGATGAAGCTCCCTCCAGCGAAAGCGTTTTTAAAACGATCACGCTTGACCAGAACAATACAGCGTCTGTTACATTTACTAACAAAGAAGGAAAAGTAATTGCAACCGGGTTGACATTTGCTGACATATCAGATCAACTCGAGCCTGTAGGTAATGAACCCGTTGACCCCATTCATGTTAATGATAAAGTGACTAAAAATGTAAACGTGGAACAAGGGAAATTTGTCAGTACAAAAAAGTTAACTGTGCTTAAGGAAACTGAAGTTTCTATTGACTACAAAATAAAATGCCAGATTCTTGAAACGTTGTGTTCAGTTATAGAGCTTGATTGCGGATTTCATGTGTATATAATAATACATAATCCCGATGGCGGAACAATTCAGTACTCAGGGGGTTCTACTACCCTTGATTATGCTTTTACCGGTGTTCCTTTAGAACCGCCATGTAACCCTCCTGATATTGGTGATATAATAGCAGATTTTGGTTCTGTTACCTTATCACCCGGCAATTATATCATAGAAAAAATTTTAAAACAGGAAGAGCCCATAAATGTTACAATTTCAGAGAATACTAAAAATATTAATGACCAGATACAGCCTATTACAAACTGGATCACCTCTACGCTTGCATTGGTAGATTGTGAGCCGGAGCTTATGATGTTTTATAATGACCTGTGGCATTTTGCCAAGAAGCTTCAAGTAACAAACCTTACCAATACGGTAATTGACTTTAATTGTAATGGTTGCTCTAATACACAATATGACCTGGGCACAACTTTTCAGGATTTTTTTAATGATCCTGCCCTGAATTCACAGTATGACATACATGTCCTTATAAATGATATAACTTTTAACGAAGCGACCGATCTCCCCTTCACAGAAAGCAGCACGAAACTCCCTGTAGAAGTGTATATACAAACACCCTGCTGCAGCCTTCCTCATTTGTCGGTTTTATTTACACCTGATTTCAGGAATCCCACCCCCGATCAGCTGACATGCTTTAAAGAAGATATTTTTAGTGGAGTGAAAGATTGGTCAACCTTGGAGCTGAATACCGATTACTTTAATCCTTCTTCTGCCACTCCAACAGAATATTTTCCAGATTTTGAAGGATATGCTATTTCCATGATAAAACAATGCTGGTTAGGGACTACCGGAATTCTGAATGATGGTGACGCAATAAATAAAGCGAAACAAATTTTATATAATTATATGAGGGGCTGGCACCTGGAAGGTATATTTAATCAAATGGCTTTTCACATGGTGACTGATGAGTACAACTGTGATGGTTATCCTTTAACTGCCGGATGTACTTTCACTCCTAATCCAACATGTGGTTTATTTCCACAACCGCCCACGCCTCCGCCCAACAATGGTTATAACACAAATTGCGAATCACCCGCTGATAACGCACAGCTTTTAAATACTCAATATAAATGTTCCGATCTTTCTAAATGCTGGAAATCGCTTGTATTAATGATCATGCAGCAAACCTGCCCGGTTCCGGATGTGAATTTTGGTGCACATTCTGAAGATGATAAAATTTCTGAGGGTTTTGACAAACAGAATAAAGGCGATGAATCCAAGCATGACAATCACGTTGACGACAATTTTGATATTGACATTCCATGGCCATTTGGATGGTTTATGGAACAATTAATGTCATCGAGGCTCCGGGACAGACAGGACCTTCCACAAACCGATCCTAAAGTAATTATGCCTCCTCCTCCTCCTTTGGGACAATTAAACCTGGCCAACATGTTTCTTAATTGCACAGGTTACCGGTTTGCTGACATAATTGATAATGGTCCAACAACAACTTACCCAAACTGTTCACCGGAAAAAAAGTATGGATATATAGGTCCTAACGGTATTACTTATGATAACAACCCCTGCTTTATCAGTTTGGAAAGTGATTTTGATGCTAATCCTTTAAATGGTGAATATAATCCCCCGGCTTATTTTCTAAATCTTCCAGCAGTTACGCCAGTTGATGATCTATTTGGCGGAGGACCTCTTCCTTCTTTTGCTGATACAGTTGAATGGAGACGTTTAAAAGTCGCACCGAGTCCGCCAGGAGTGACTATAGACCAGTCCATATGCGATATGTTCGGTAACATACGCCACCCCGTATATGCTTTTAAATATTATGATTATGAGTATGGGTTGAATAATAATCTTGAACAATCAACCTGTTTTCGCGATCCCAATAAATGTAAGGATGCAGCAGGACAATATACTGAGAACTGTTGTGGTGAAAACCTTGATGGAACCACCAAGCTATGTTATTTTTGTGGTATAGGATATATCCACTGTGATAAAACAAAAGAAAACTGGAGTTGCGGGCAGCGTTATTCTTTTTTCGAAATGCTTAAAGGTTACAAAGATCCCAAACCCGATCCATTTACAGTGCCGGATAATCCATTACTTGATAATTGTGACAGGAGAACAGTCGTTGATTTGTGGTATGATAACCCGCAAACTAACCAAAATACGTGGAGTATCAAATATTTGTCCGCTGCTGAATGGCTAACCTATTATGGACCCACTCCACATCCTACTTATCCGCATGCTTTTAAACATTTAAATTCTGCCAATAATGATGTTCCCAATGTATCTTATACTCCAATCAGCTTGCTGGAAGCAGAAGCTGCAATGAAAAAAGATATATGTGAAACCAACTGCGATGACAGGAAAGAAGAGTTCAGGGCAAAAGTTATAAAAATGTTCACCGACCGGTGTTATATAATAGGAGGCTGCAAAGCGGATGAGGATGATAACGTTGTTCCGCTCGAAGATATAGACGCTATAGTGGAAAGCATTTTAGCTCAATGCAAATCACAATGCAGCATGACAACATGGGCATGTGAAGATAAACCTTGCCGTGACCTGGATACACCCCCGACTGATTTCATAAATACAAACCCGTTTGTTGGAGCAGATGCCTGGAAAAATTACAGGTATATAGCCGCCTTGCCGCAGGGAATGACAGCATCTTACAGGGAGTTAAAACTTGGTGTGGGCGGTGATTTAACTACCATTGGAAATAATAGTGGTTGTCCCTCCGTATCTCCCCCGCTCTCTATGTCGGCTTTTGAATGTACCAGTGCAACTCCCACTTTTGCTGAATACACAGCCTGGCTGCAGGCAAGAGAATGGGATTTTGACCTGAGAATACACAGTAAGTGTAATGATGCAGGTGTTTTTGTAATGGGAGGCCCGGGCGGTCATATTTATGTTACAGGGGTAGGCTGGTCTCCGGAAGCCTTCGATTTTAATCTCTGCGGTGATGCATTTCCTGAGCCTAATACGAAGACCTCAATTGAAAGATCATTATATGTGACAGATTCGCAGATGCCGGATCCATTATTACCACCGGGAACCTCGGTTCCTTCTACCAAAGTTGGGCTCACTATAACTACTCCATAACCCAACACAGATTTAATTTTAAAATAAAATTCCAACCAGTTAAAATTTCAGTCAATGAAAAAAATTGTAAAAAATAATCGCGGAATCAGCTTAACATATCTGCTTTTTTTATTTTTCATCTGTCACTATCAATCGGGGTATGGCCAATATGGTTCTGCTGTTTTTACAGGAGCTGCGCCCGTTGGTACCCCTGCGCTGCCATTTGCAATTGCGGCTGTTGACTTTGGAAATCCAAACGGTACAGATGTGGTTACTGTTGATTATAGCTCAGGTGATTTTTATATTTTGGAAAAGCAGGCAGGAGGCAATTTTAATTTGTTGCCGGTATATTCCTCTTATTTAACAGCTATCAGTGATCATAATTCAATATGTGCTGCTGATTTTGATGGAGGCGGAAATGTAGATCTTGCCGTAGCAGGAACCAATGGTTTTGTAATTCTTTCTAATAACGGAGCGCTAACCTTTTCCTCAACTCATTATCCTGCCATTCCCACTTCAACACTTAATGCTTCATCCATTCTGACAGCCGATTTTGATAATAACACCTGGCCTGACATTGCCTATTCAAATGGAAATTCTGTGTGTGTTTTTTTAAATTTTTCAGGTACATTTAATAGCGGCAATACTTACAATGGTGGCTATCCCCTGGGTGGAATAATGGACTTAAAATCTGCTGACTTTGACCAGGATGGCAAAATAGATTTGGTTGTGACAGATAATGGAACTCCAACCAGCCAGGTAGTTGTCCTGTACAACGATGGAACTGGTATATTTAATACAAATTCGAGTACCCCTTTTACTCTTAACGGGGGGTTTCTTGACCAGATGACAGTTGCATCGTTTGATAATAATAATAATAGTTACCCTGATCTAGTTGTTTCAATAACAAGTGGGGCGGGTTACGAAGTTGCTTACTTACCAAATAATAATTTGACAATCGGCAACGCATTAAATCAACCAAGTGCTTATTATCCTACAGGTTCTACCAGAACTAATGATATAGTTTCAGCAGATTATGATGGTGATGGTGATATAGATTTTGTATGCACCCTGGCTGAAACTTCTGTGGATCAGATACAGGTTTTTATCAATGGAGGAAATTGCAGCGGGAACGGCAATGGGTCGTTTTCATATACAATTCAAAATGTTTCCACAAATGGCGGTGGTTTATACGGCTTGTGTACAGCATATTTTGACAATGATTTAAGCATGGATTTGGCTGGTACTTTGCTGCCGTATGGTACTCATAGCGGGTTGACAGAAATTATTTTGAATGGACCTGCATGTTCATCTTTTAATTCTCCTCCCGTACTTGTTTTACCGGCAACCTATACTATATGTAAAACAGCTGCTCCTGCTTATATTCCCTTTACGATGACCGATGCTCAAACCCAAAGTTCCACAGTGGTTACAACAGTAAATGTCAATCCTTCTGGTTTATTCACAAGTGTGGTTACATATCAGGCATCCAATACAGGCACTATTGCCAATGGGCCCGGTCCAAATATGCTTTTAGCTTTAACCCCTACCGGAGTACCGGGTACAGCCACCATCGACATAACAGTAGATGACGGAAACATGCTTACTGCACAATCTCAGGTAGTTGTAACTATAGCAGCTACCACAGGTGTGGTTCCGGTCCCTACAATAACCATACAGGCAAATACCACCACAAACATCTGTGATAACGCCAGTGTCAGCTTTTCAGTCGCTGCTACTACAACGGCTGGAACTCAACCCTTATATGCGTGGGCAATAGATGGTGTAATGCAGCCGATTTCCAACAATCCTAATTTTGTATTCTATCCTCCCACCACCGGCAGCACAGCATATGTCATCTCCTGTTATTTATACTCTTCTGAACCTTGTGCATTATCTCCTGTGGTATCAAATACTATTACAGTTAAAGTTGTTGCATCCCCGATTGTAACAGTTGTTCCGGCTATTTCGGATATCTGTATTGGTGGTTGTACTAATCTGAACGCAAACGGAGCTTCTGCATATGCATGGTCGCCATATAGCGGACTTAGCGCGACAACGGGTGCATCCGTAGATGCATGTCCGGTAATTTCCACCACCTATACGGTAATTGGAACGGATGCCAACGGATGTACCGGGTCGGCAAGCGCTATAGTGAATGTAAGCGCAAATCCGATTCAATCCACCCTGCCGGGACCTGATTGGGAACTTGCACATGGAGGAGACCTGTCTGATGAACTGAACCATGCAGAGGCATTTCAAAAAACGTTTGATGGAGGTTATGTAATGGCTGTTAAGACAACTTCTGGCTCTGGAGGTGATCTTGGTTCTTTGGGTCCTGTTGGTGGCGGAAGCGGAAGTGATTTATGGTTAGTCAAGATGAAACCCGATGGATACATTGACTGGCATCGGAGATATGGTGGCAAGGATGAAGAAAGCCCGAAAGCGGTTAAACAAACTATGGACGGAGGATATATAGTGGTTGGATCATCTAATTCCACGACCGATGATGTTCATTGCAACCACTGTGCTTCACTAAACCCTGACTTCTGGATATTGAAGCTGGATGGGTTAGGATATATACAATGGTCAAAAAGTTATGGGGGAACTGAGCCCGATGAAGCTTATGATGTTATAGAAACTGCAAACGGTGATTTTATTGTGGCAGGATATTCCCTGTCCAGTGATGGGGATGTAATTACCCCGAATGCAGGTGCAGAAGACGGATGGGTGATAAAATTAAATTCTTTTGGTGATCTTGCATGGGAGAAATCCTATGGTGGGAATGTAGCTGACATCCTCAAAGCAATTCAATTTGATTTTGCTACCGGGGGCTATGTTTTTGCAGGTAACAGCTCTTCCACTAATTTAATAAATGCTGCGAATAACGGTGCAGAAGATTATTGGCTCGTTTCGACAGACGCACAGGGAAATGTCCTGAATCAAAAGACCTTTGGAGGTAGTGGCGAAGATTTTCTCAACTATATGATTCCCACAGATGATGGAGGATTTTTGATTAACGGAAGTACCAATTCTCCAAATTTAGCCGGTGTTAATTACCATGCGGCAGAGGATTATTGGGTTGTTAAATTAGACGGACAGACAAATTTACAATGGAACCAATGCTATGGAGGCAGTGGCCTGGATATAGGAAGCGATCTCATCCAGACAAATGAAGGGGGCTTTCTTTTAATTGGTGGTTCAGTTTCCAATGACGGAGATGTTAAGCATGGCAATCCCGGAACGGCTGATTATTGGGTTGTCAAGATTAATGAAAATGGTATCATTCAATGGCAGACTACCGTGGGTTCAGCCACCGATGATGTTGGAATGACTGCAGAACAGGCTGTGGACGGCACTTTCATTGTTGCGGGAATAATTACCTCAGACATCTCCGCTTCCAATACTATATCAAGTTATGACAAAGACAATGATGTCTGGATTTACAAGTTTAAAGATTTTGGAAATTGCGATGGTAATTTGATATCAGTTCCGAATCCGTTATGCCAGGGATCCACTGTCACTTTTACACCCGTTATTTCCAACCAGGGCAACTATACTTATGAATGGTTTGTGCAGGGGATACCGGCAGGTAATTCTTTAACCTTCAGTTATGTATTTACGGCTCCCGGGACATATACAATAGAACTGGTTGTTAATGACCTTCTTGGTTGCCCTAAATATACATGCTTCCAGGAAGTGGATGTTTTGCCGGGACCTAATGCCAGTGCGGGCTCTGACCAGACTATCTGTACAGGGGGTTCAGCCACATTAAATGCCTCTCCCGGTGGTTTAGATTATGAATGGTCAACAGGAGCCACGACTCAGTCAATCACGGAGAGCCCTACAGCCCAGACAGCCTATACGGTGACCGTAACCGATCCCGCGAACGGATGCTCTGCATCTTCCAGCGCCACTATCTTTGTTGTTACTTTAACAGTAGATGCCGGCCAGGACGAGTCAATTTGTACAGGATCATCTGCTTCATTAACTGCAACACCGAATGGAAGTTTTCCCGGTCTGAGCTATATATGGAGTAACGGGAACACCAATTCGAATATATCTGTTTCTCCTTCATCTTCCCCAACTAATTATACGGTGACGGTTACAGTAGCCGGTTGCAATAGCGCCAGTGATGTGGTCCAGGTTACGCTTGAACCTTTACCTGTCATAACCGTAACCAACACTATACCTGTTTCGTGCACCGGAGTCAATGATGGAGTAGTAACTTTTACTGTCAATTCTACACATTTTGACTATGTAATTACCTCTAGCATTTCCCCTATTTCCGGAAGTGTGAACGGTACTAATACTGCTACTGTCCCTGGCATTCCTCAGGGGAGTGGTACCATTACGGTGACAGATCAGAGCTTACCGCTTCATTGTAGCGGGAATCAGAACTTTTCCATTGGCTATGGAGGACCTGAGATTGATGTGTGCGCCTCATTGCTTGCCTGCGGAACCACTTCAGGAGACGTGGAAATCAGCTTGACAGTAACCCGGCAGGTTCCATCACCCATAGGAGCAACTTTTTCTTACACCGTTTCTCAGACTGGCGGAGGTCCCATTTTTTCAAGTCTGCCAACAGTCTATCCATTTAATCCCGCCCAGCCGCTTACAAAAACTTTAACGTTAAATGCCAATACAAATTATACCGTTGTAATTACAGCTTCTGATAATGGCTGTACCCGGACAGCTAATTTTACAGTTGGAGTCTTAACCTATTACGCCCAGCCCAGCGGGACATTTTCGATCTGCAATGCAGGGGCATTAGTTCAGATTCCCGTTGCATTAGTAACTAACGATAATGGTTGTACTGAAATAGATCCTCCCATTAATTATATATTTACGATAAATAAAAAAGTTTCAGGACAATATACGCAGTTAGTTTATACGTATAATACTACTACCCTCCCCATTCCTACAGGTAATTTACCTTCCCTCGGAGTGGGTGAATATGAAGTAACGATTAGTTTGGGTGGCATGAGTTGTACAGTAATTCCGTCTTATTTTAATGTAGTTGCCTCCACACCTATCACTGTAACCGTCCAAACTACAGAGCCTAAGTGCCATGGCGGTTTTGATGCCACTGCTATAGCCCAGGTCACAAGCGCACCGCCCGGTTTAATTTACGAATGGTACATGGCTGATCCTCCTTATCCCGCCACACCCACTTCAATTATTCAGCCTTCCATAGGAAATGGCTTCTCCATTCCAAACCTTACTCCTCCAGGCCTTCCTGCCGGTAATTATGCCGTTGTGGTAACAGACCCTTCAAGTACATGTACTAATCCGGAACCTGTGTTTTTCACCATTGAAGAGCCTGATGAAATGATACTCACCTGTTCGGACGGGCCCTGTTCAGCTTCTGCTGAAGTAACAGGAGGTACCCCGGGATATACATTCGAATGGTATTTGGAAAAAACCCTGACAAGCACTGAATTGCAGGTTATTCATGACGATCCCCAGACACCATATCCTGATCCTATAATCCCCATTGCAACTACTGATCCCATGGATGATCCATTGGCTAACTATGGAGCCGCAATTTACGATCCCACCGTTCCCCTGGATCCTAATGTTATTTATTATAATACTATTACCGGTACTTATACGCAATATGTTTTAGTATTTTCCCAGCATGTGGAAACAAACGGCATAGCTTCGGGAACTTCAAACTATTCGCCTGCCGAACCGGGAAATTACCAGGTATTTGTAATTGACGCCAATGGCTGCAGAGTAGGACCGTGTTCGCTTGTCGTTGAACATATAGTTACCCCGCGTGTATACGAAATTTGCTTTAACTGGAAAACACGATCCACAGAAGAAACTCCACCGCCTGACAATACCCAGAATATCACCCTGAGTACGCTTGAAGCTTCCAATATTTCTATGGCAATTGACAATGCAGTCCATGAATGTATAGTAAAGCAACAGGCTTCAGTAACACAGGGGCTTGAAAAACTATGTTTCAATCCAGAGTTTATTATTGATGAAGTAGCTCTTGGTTATAATATCAGGCAATACCATTATACGCTCTACTATTATGACCGCGCAGGAAACCTCACCCGCACGGTTCCTCCCGGTGGAGTTATGCTGGTAGCCGCACGGGTGCCAACTACTCACGACTTTGTATCAGGATATAAATATAATTCATTGGCACAATTAGTTCACCAGGAAACACCGGATGGAGGAAAAACAGATTTTTTATACAATAATAAAAATCAGTTGCTTTTTTCTCAGAATGAAGAACAACTTCTGAATGCAGAATATTCTTATAAAAAATATGACAGGCTTGGAAGAGCTATCGAGGTGGGCAAAGCAGCGGGTAGTTTTACCTCGCTTATTCCCGATGATGAATCTTCCGGTTTATCGGATCCAAGGCGGGAGCAGACTTTTACAATTTACAGCGACCCTGCCACTAATATCAGCTATCATGGGATGATGCAACGGTACCTGCAAAACCGGGTGAGCTATTCATACACCAGGGATATTCATGGTCTTTCTGATTATACTTATTACAGCTATGACCCGCATGGTAACGTGGAATGGATGGTAAAGGACATCCCGGGATTCGGAAAATCTAACGTGGCTTATGATTATGATCTTATTTCAAATAAAGTATTAAAAGTTCGTTTTAATGAAGGACGTATAGATCAGTACTTCCATCGCTATAATTATGACCAGGATAACCGCCTGCTGGGAATGGAAACTTCAAAGGATGGTTATATATGGGACAAAGATGCCACTTATGAATATTATCTGCATGGACCCTTGCGCAGAACTGAGCTTGGTGAAGACCAGGTCCAGGGGTTGGATTATACCTATACGTTACAAGGCTGGTTAAAGGGAATAAATAGCCCGCACCTGGATATTACCGGTCCCAATAAAGATTTTGGAAAATACCTTGGAGGAGGGAATTATCTTAGTGATGGCGACCCCGCCAGCGGTTTTTCTCAGGATGAATTCGGAATGGTGCTGGGATATTATGAAGGCGATTTTGACCGTGGTGGATCCCCCCGTACGTTCCTGAATTCTGTCCAGGGACAAACATACTATCTCCCTGCTGCCACCAATGGCGATTTATACAACGGTAATATCAGCACCTGGGTTTCTAAAAATGGCGGAACCACCCCGTCTCATTCAGGTGTAACCACTGGTGAACAATACACTTACGACAGGCTTAATCGAATTAAATCAAGTCAATTTAATGTTAATAATGGTTCGTGGCAAAGTAATGATGATTACCAAACAACTTATTCTTATGATATAACAAATGGATTGGGTCCCAATGGTAACATTACAGGTTTGACTAGGAAAGGCGATGGAGGCAATCATATGGATATACTTACGTATAACTATTATCCCGGCTCTAATCGCCTTGAATATGTTACTGATGCCCATTCAAGTATATATAATACGGATATTGATGACCAGGGAACAGGTAACTATGTATATGATAAAATCGGAAATCTCATCAAAGATGATCAGGAAAATATTGAGGAAATAAAATGGAATGTCTTTGGTAAAATAGATGAAATAATACCTGAAGACCTTGGAGGTTCCACGGATCAAAAACCTTATATTAAGTTTACTTATGATGCTACAGGAAACCGTGTTGCGAAACATGTTATAAATCCTCCATACGATGCAGGTCAGACCGATCTGAATGATGAAAATGATCACCCTGAAAATGTGGTTTCCACTTATTACGTTCGTGACGCCTCAGGAAATATCATGGCAATATATGAGCGAACAAACGAAAAAATTACAGGCTCGTTTGGAAATGATTATTATACAGCTATCTTTAAACAGAAAGAAGTGGATCTGTATGGAAGTGACCGCGTGGGAACATACAATCCCTCTGATCTTGAAATCGGAAGACAAGCCTTCCTTGAAGGACATTTTTATGATGTTTCTTTAAACTTTGATGATTTTAAACGCGAGACTGAACTTTCACATCCTGTTACTAATAGCCATACGGATGATTATTTTATTTCTTGTGGTGGTTGCGCTCCCCTCCTTGTTCAGAATGCCTTTATAAATGATATTGATTTCGCAGTACCTGCAAACCCGGAAATTGTCCATGCACCTTCCCAGATTCAATTCCTTGGATTAACAGATAATGCGGTCGCATCGGTGGAAGCCGATGATGTTTCTCATACGCGCCAGTTCATTGCAACAGGCGGAGATTATTGGGGAACTCCAAATACGCTTCTTGTTTATGATAAAGACAATTACCTCATGGCGGGAAGTACCAATATTCCTGCCGGTGTGGGTTGTGACAATCAATCAAAACCCGTTATCGCAAGAAACCCCGGATCTCCTGCAACTAATAATATATATTATCTTTTTGCCAGGGATGCAGCCACAGGATTCATTTATCGCCACACGGTTGATATGAGTCTTCCCGGAAACCAGATTACTGCCGGTAACTCCGGTGAAATAACTAATTCGGAAATTCAGGTAAATGCTGTATGCGGTCGGCACATGGCAGTAGTAGAAGATAATCCGCGAAGCAGGTCGTACATTTATTATACCATGCATGATGGAATGACCCACGTTTCCTCTTTAAATCGGGTTGTAATTGCTTTGGATGATGTCGGCAATGCAACTTTTGAATCTGAAGAGTTAGTAGCGTCTTATGAAAGCTATGATCAATATGGCGATGGCGAAATCCAGGTAGCGCCTGACGGATCTTCCATTACGATTTACAATCACCTGCAGCAGATCGGCTGGTTTAACCACAGCCTTGCCGAATTGCTGACCTTTAAGCTGAACAGTGAATACGGGGTAGCCTATGCAACCACCAACCAGGTAGTCAATAACCAGGTACAGGCGGTTAATGCACCTGTTGCGAAGAGGCTCCCGCTTCCTGATAACAATTTACCCAAAGGAACTTTTGATTATTCTGCTGATGGCACTGCATTTAATATTGCCCAGACCTATCTTCAGAACTATGCAACAAGCAAAATTGTTTATACAGAAAATGTAAGCTCAACCACTGTTTCTTCCTTCACATTAAATTCGGCAAGTGTAGGGGATATAAGACATGTCAACACCATACCGGCAGGCGCCAATCCGCCAGAGTATAATAATTACTTCTTTGCAAAAGGAGAAAATTCAGCCGATAACTGGTTTGCCGAAGCCTATTATACCCATCAGCCGGCAACTAATTATGTGCTCGCATCTGTGGATCCAAATGAATTCCTTGATGGAGCATTACCTTACCAGCCACATCGCGTATTTACTAATGTAATTGAAGAATTTGTGACTGCCAGGGTAGCCGGAAATAAAGAATATGAATTAAAAGATCATCTTGGTAATGTTCGGGTGACGGTAACCGACAGGAAAGAAGGAGCCACACTTGCCAGCATGTCAGCGGATATTACAGGCATAAATAATTACTATCCCTTCGGGATGCTGCAGCCAGGACGGAATTCCAACGCAACTGACTACAGGTACGGATATCAAGGTTCTGAAAAGATAGATGAGGTAAGCGGTTCAGGAAATCATTACTCTACACATTTTAGAGAACTTGATGTAAGAACCAATCATTGGTGGACACCTGACCCGAAAACTTCAGCAAGTCCGTGGTTAAGCCCATATGTTAGCATGTCTAACAATCCAATAATGTTAGTTGATCCCTTAGGAGATAAAGAATATAAAAGTGTAAGGCAATTTGAAAGGCAAAATAAGGGAAAGACTTGGGAGAAGAATAAAGGTGCTGGAGATTGGCTTAGAAGTGATAGAATTGAGAATTCTAATGTATGGAAAAATGCAAATGAACATAATCTTCAACATCAGGAAGGTTATAATGAATACAACTCGATTTCCCAGAGAAGAGATTTTTATCAATGGTTTCAAACGACAACTGAACAGCAAGGCAGCGAAACAAAATGGGCAGGAGCTGCTACAATAGTTGCCAGACAAATGGCTCAAGTTGATGACCCACTTAATGCTTGGGTTGTAGGAAAGGATGTTGTAAATTTTGCTAATGCAGGCAACAAGGCAATTTTTAATGATGTTTTTGGCGACCTCAGAGGTTTGTACGATAAAGGAGCTTCCGGCTCTCCATTAAAGGGAGAAGCTGCAAAACTTTGGGATGCAAATATTCTTTATAAAGAGCAGTTTATAATTGTGCAGCCGATATATCTAAAGCAAAATGTAGCTACAATAATGGAATTGAGCCGAATGGCTAAGGGAGAGGGTATTTATGGTGCAGCTTTTTTATTCCAAGAAGAACTTAAATTTACGGGTAACATATTAAATCCTCAGGATAGGTATAATCATGGGATGAATAGGGTTGTTCCTTACTACAATAAATGGAAGTTTTCTACTCCCGCTAGCTCTATAAGATTCCCAACTCATTAACGAAAGCTATTGAGATGAAATGTTTTATTCTGGTTTTAATGCTTTTGAATTTTTATACTGGTTGTGTGAGCCATAATGAACATAATATGCTTGAAGAAAATTTTAAGATATCAATAGCGGGAGAGTACCAACGTTATAAATGGATTATATCGTCACTCGCTACTCATAAAGGAGAACTTTTTTTTGGGGGATTTGATAATAATCTTTACTGTACGGATATAAAGTCTGGAAAAATAAAATGGAAGTTTAAAACGGGGGGAGAATGTTATTTTCCTCCTATATTCAGTACAGATAAGATATTTTTTACAAGTTTTGATTTATACCTTTACGCTCTAGATTTCACCGGGAAGGAAATTTGGAAGTATAAATTACCAAATAGAGTTAAAAACAGTCCGCTATTTTCTTTTGGTTTAGTAGTTGTAAGCGTAAAAGATTTTGGCTTGATTGCTCTTGATTCTAATACAGGCAAACTAATTTGGAAACAACCTCAAGCCTCTACGAATCTTTCTACAACTCAACCAGTATTTTATTCTGACAGGTTATTAGTGGGCAATTTTAATTATAACTTTTCAGCATTTAAAATCCAAGATGGGGAATTGGTTTGGGAAAGACCGTATGATAATACAATATTATCAAATCCATCGGTTTACGATACAATATTAGTTTTTGGAGGGTTTAATCCAATTGATAAGCAGAAAACATTTATTAACGCAATCAACATAAAAACGGGCATAGAAATTTGGATAAAGACACTTAATTACAACTCAAGGTATGCCCCTTTGGCTTATAAAGGAAGAATTTATGTTGGAACAGAAAATTCAGAAATAATATGTCTTAATATAATAGATGGTTCGGAGGCATGGAGGGCTGAATTAGAAGAAGATGGAATAGGTTCCGAGATTGCAGTTGCTAAAAATAAAATCTACTTTGGTGGTTATGAGCGAAATTTTTATGAATATGATGCTCTTACTGGCGAACAAATTAATAAAAAGTCGTTCCAATTTGGCATAGGAACGCCAATTTCTGAAAACGGTAATTTATATTTTGGAACCGGAGAAGGCATTTTATACGAAGTCAAAATATAGAGTTATTCTTTCTCTTTCAACCTTGCTTTAAGGAGTTTAAGGAATTCTCCTGTTGGGTTTTTAACAGAAGAATATGACTGAACGTTTCATCTCAACTAAACCCAGCAAGTTGTGCGACCTGCCAAGTGGGAGTGGAGGGTATAGAGATTTAATTTACTCATAAATTTTTTAAAAGACTATATCTTCTAAAAAAATTTATTTAACTTCCCATCCGGCAGCTCGTTCAACACCGGCTGAATGGTGGATCACATGAAGAAAGGCATATTAATTTACACCAATGAAGTAGATTTAAAAAAAGCAATCGATAATTAATATGTAAGTATTGTCATTTATATTATCAGAAAAATTAAGTTAATTATAAGTATAGATTTTTTGAATTATTTCCTGATCATTTAAATATTCAACAACTTTATTAAGCCTCCCTGGTTCCTGATAAAATACCTTGAATAAATGAAATTTCTCTCCAATAAAATAAGCAGCAGCCTGCATTTGTCCGTCTTTAAAGGAATAAATAACCTCTTGAGTAATATTCATTTTTCTGTCATATCGCCTCTCATAAAGTTTATTATTTAAAGTATCATGCCAAATTGAACAAATTTCGGAGAAGGTATTATCACTTGAAATGTTTTTCTTCAAAGCTTCATCTGTTAAATATCCGTATATGTAAATTATTGATTGTTTAATAATATTTTCGGGTGTGTATGATGTCTCTCTTTCCAAAACATTATTGTTGTAAATATAGTTTGTAAATCCGGCAAATGATTTTCCAATATACCTTTTAACAGTAATGTAATTGATAAAATATTGAAATTTTAGAGATTGGTCACCATAAATGGATTTTATATCAATGGTCTCAATATAACCACTGTCATTAAAATTAATATTTTCAGCTCTGGTGGTATCATTATTCACGTTGATTGTAAAGATGGAAATTCCGGTTTTTGAAAAAATATATTTTGTTTTTATTGAATTACTGTCAGGCCTAATTTGATTATTACCATCAATAGATTGCTTTTCAGTATTTCCCCAATTAATATGATTTGTCAGGATTGAAAAAGCTTTATTTATATTTCTTATTTTGCTTAATGATTCATCATCTGAATGGATGCCCATATCAGGATACACTATTTGACCTTTTGCGTAAGCTGAAAAAATCGTGACTATAATAATGAAAAGTAATTTAATATTCACATCAAAATGCCTAATTTGAGTCATAATTTTCCTGTGGAATAGATGGCTCTTTAGTTGGACTGAAATCAAGGTCCGGTTGATCCTTTTGAAATTTGCCTCCTTCATTTCCGGAAGTAATTTTATTGATGCTGGAAAAAATCAGACCCATGGGAGAATTTGACCATGTGGCATCATCGCTTAAAACCTGATCTTGAGCCGGCCATTGCCTGCCATTTGGTTCAGAATAACCATATTGGTGGGCTTCTTTTGGATTTGTTCGGGCACCCGCTAAGGCGTCTGGGATTGCATGCAGGCTGAATTCATGAGCCAATAACCGGGCAGTAACACCAGATTTTCCCCAACTGCCATTTTCAGCATCTTTAGTTGCTTCATCAATAGAATTTTTTTCCGTAATAAAGACGATACACACACCCCTGTTCTTACTTTCAATGTCTTTCAAAATTGAGGGGTCAATTTGTTCGGTATGTTTATTACTGGGTATACCGTTATTATTTTGATAAGTAAATGTTTCTGCAGTGGCGCCAGATGAAACAGACTTCGAATTTTCAATAATTACAATATCAAATCCTTTATTTAAACTGGCATCTCTAAATTTTGCTAAATCCTCTTTTACAAGAGATTGACTTAAAACTTGCATTGCTGAATTAGAGTTATCATTGTCAATTTTTGTTTTATAGTAAATATCTTCTAAGCCATCCAAATCAATATATGCAATAGGTTTGTTTCCAGCAAATTGATAAGGAGTGTAAAATGGAAATTTCTTTGTCAGCGGGTCCACACTCAAAAACTTTGCAATCCTTGGATCATAAATTCTGAATCCATAATCCTGCTGGTTCCCTGTTCCCTTAATTTCATTATCATTCTCTTTTCCATTGTACCCAAAGCGGTAATTATCCGAGCTGAAAGATCGTCCTGGTTGCAGCATCCCGAAGGGATAGTAATCTTATCATTATAACTTACTATCAGGCAGTATTTTCGAAGAACTTTTAAGGTGTATATATTGCCCTCATTCTGCTAAAATAAGCAAAAAAATCAGGTGTAAACAGCGCCTTTTTCTTCTTCAAAATCATATCTTTTCTGCTCCAATTTTTCAAATATTTTTTCTGTTTCGCGGTCTTTGTAGGATTGCGATAATTTAACATAACGGAAAAATTCTTTGCTGTTGGGCGCATGTCCTGAAATTTCTCTTACAATATGTTCAGGCATGCCAAGGCTAAGCATTGTGGTAATTGCTGTTCTGCGCATGGAATGGGAAGTGATCATATCACAAAAACGGTAATGCTGCCGTGTGCGGGCATTTTTGTAAACAGGAGTATGAATACCCCTTCGTTCACGCGTTTTTATGACCGGTTCAGTCCAGTTAATTTTTTCCATCAGGAATTTTATGTTCCTGTTAAGCGCTGCATTTGTGATAGGAGGGAGGAGAAGTTTGCTGCGCCTTTTGTATTTTTTTATAATGTCAATCGCATATTTAGGGAGCTTGATACGTGTAAACGTCTGCGTTTTCCTGGAAAGCACCTTGAGATAATATTCATTGTTGATTATTTCAAGATTGGAAGCACGGAGATTCAATAAATCAGACACACGCAACGCGACAGTGCAGCCGAATACAAAAATGTCTTTTGTTTTTTGCAATGCCGGTTCCAATCCTGCTTCAAATGCTTTGTCATAAATCAGGTAATTTAACTGTTCAGGAAGCAGCACAACAATTTGTATTTCTTCTTTCCGCACATAAAAGTTTTTGTAAAATGTTCCTGTATTCATTCCTTTTTCTTCATGAAGATATTTGAAAAAAACGCGCAGGATTTTCATATTATTTCCAACGTAATTATCATAGTGCCCGAGGTCATTATAAAGGAAATCGGAAAACTTTTTATAAAACTTTTTCCAATAATTTTTTTCAGAATTAAATTCACGTTTGGTAAACTTTGCCGCTTGGCGGATACGCAACTCGAAATTTTTGGTGACCGAAAAATCATGAAGCAGTTTACGGACATAGGTATAATTTTCTGCACTTCCTGGCCTTAATTTCTTTCCGTTTTTTTGTAGTCGTTTCCCGGAGAATGAATCTCTTACAAACTTGTCAAACAATTCGAAAAAATCCAGGGCAGGTTTTGATGAAGGCATAAAATAAGAAGTTTAGTAAATAGTTTATCTTAAATATTATCCGACAAGATGAAATTAACAGGCATCAATTTATCAATAATTTTTAAAGCTTTTAAATCTCTTCGTGAAATTCCCTTTCCCTACCCATTGCTTGCTTAGCCTATGACCGATCCGAACCCTGTGCCGGAGATTTCATATAATAAGTGAAAAAAACCGAATGGCAAGCAGTAAATTTTTTTCATTTTTTAGAATTAAAGTGTGTGAATATACTGATTTCTTTTGCAATTCGTTTATTTGAACATTCCCTGGTTTTACGAATAATACATTTGCATTAAATGAATATTTTCCCTGCTGATTTTGAAGAATAAATGATTACCTTTGGATGTTAAAAAAGTTTAAAATGAAACGGTCGTTAATTAAAGTAAAGTTCAAAGGATTTACGTTAACAGAGCTTTTAATTGTTTTGTGTATAATAGGAATATTAGTTTTGCTTGCGCTGCCTAACCTGATGCCACTTATATCAAAAGCGAAAAGTACAGAAGCGCAATTACAGTTGGAGCACATTCATACCCTGGAAAAGACATATTTCTATATGCATTCCAAATACAGTGCAGATTTCACAGAAATCAATTTTGAACAATCAAAGCTTATTTCCGATGATGGAAATGCAAATTATAAAATTGAAGTGACTGAAGCTACCAATAATGCCTTTAAAGCAAGAGCCACTTCAATAACAGACTTTGACGGGGACGGAACTTTCAATGTGTGGGAAGTTGATCAGGATAAAAAAATTAAAGAGGTGACACCTGATTAATGCAATTATTTGTTGACATTCTTTGCGTTTCCGTACTCTTTATTGTTATTTTCCAGGATTTTAAAAACAGGAGTATTGCAGGAATTATTATCCCTGCGTTGCTTGTTTTATTTTTTTTCAAATCTTATTTTGAGTCAAATTTCACCACCATATTACACTATTTTTTGATAAATAATGCTTTTATTTTATTGCAGATATTATTGGTGACCGTTTACTTTTCATTACGCTTCAAAAAAATGTTAAATGTAATAAACAACTACCTGGGATCAGGAGATGTTTTATTTTTGATGTCCATGACCACTTTATTTACTCCTTTGAATTTTATTTTTTTTTATATCATAGCCATATTTATTACCACGTTAAGCTATGGCACATACCTGGTGGCTTCGGGCAGGAGGGATTACCCTATTCCGCTTGCAGGCTCAATGGCGATCGTGTTAATAGTATTTTTTGTTTTACAATATTTTTTTGACGGACTTAAATTCAGCAATGAAACTTTGGTTGAAAACACAATTAAAAAATGGATGACTTAGATTATATTTCCCTTACTGTTGATCTTCAGCAACTGCTTACTACTGAACAGGCATGGCATTACCGTGTAATTCCAAAATCGTCAAAAAAAGAAAATATTGAATTGTTTGCCGGTGATGATTTTAACAACGAAATAAAAGACGAACTTGAAATTTTATTGGGAAAAGACGTGAAAGTGGAAACTATTTCCAATGAAATTATTCAAAAAACCTTAGGGAAATATTACAGGCGAAATAACGGGTATGGAAGCACACGAAAAATAGAGGCATTTTCAGAAAAATCTGAAGATTTGGTGCAGGTTTTAATTGCCGAAGCTAAAAATCTTGGAAGCAGTGATATTCACATAGAAGCTTATGAAGATAAATGCAGGATAAGAATCCGGATTGACGGAATGCTTATTGAGCGCTTTGTCATCAATAAATCAGATTACCCCTCACTGGTGAACAAAATTAAAATCAAAGCAAATCTGGATATTGCAGAAAAGAGGTTGCCGCAGGACGGAAGAATTTTTTTTAATAATGAAGGTAAAAAATTTGATATTCGTGTTTCTGTCCTGCCCACTTTACATGGTGAAAAGATTGTTCTCAGGTTATTGAATAATGATGCTGCCAACATCAACATCCAGGATTTAGGTTTTACTTCCGAAGAATTGAATAATTATCTTGAAGGAATAAGAAAACCTCACGGTATTTTACTTATAAGCGGACCCACCGGATCAGGAAAAACAACTACTCTTTATGCCACGCTTAAAATTCTTAATAAAGAAAAAACAAATATTTTAACCATTGAAGACCCCATCGAATATACGTTGGAAGGAGTAAACCAGGTACAGTTAAAAGAAAGCATAGGTTTAACATTTGCGAGTGCTCTCCGGACTTTTCTCAGGCAAGATCCTGATGTTATTATGTTAGGAGAAATAAGGGATGCAGAAACTGCACAAATGGCAATAAGAGCAGCTTTAACCGGGCATCTCGTATTATCCACCATTCACACAAACTCGGCATGGGGAACCATTTCAAGATTAGTAGATATGGGTGTTCCCCCTTTTCTTATCGCAAGCACCCTCAATACCACAGTGGCACAAAGATTAATCAGGTTATTATGTACTGAATGCAGGGAAAAAGTAAAACTTGAAGAAAAGCTTTTTCCCAAAAATTTCAGACCTCCCAAAAAGTTAAATGAGCATTACATCGCCAAAGGTTGTGAACATTGCTATTTTACAGGTTATAAAGGAAGGCTTGCAATTTATGAAGTCATATCCATTGATTATGATCTTGCAGATCATATTAAAAACAATAACTTAGCAGTCCAATCATTGATTCAGGCAAAAAATATAAAAACACTTGCACAAAATGCTTTTGAATTATTTGAAAATGGCAGAACTACCATAGATGAGGTTTACCCAATTTTACTGAACAGCTATTAAATTAACATACCCCCCCGACTTTCATGCAAAGAATACATTTCAGACATATTTTATTTTTTTTATTTCTTTTAGGAGCCGGAACATCGTATGGACAAGACCGGTTTACTGAAATCGATTCAAAGCTGAAAGAATTATCAAAAACAAGTCCCGGTCTTTTGGATAATGTGGAAATTTCAGTTAATAATGCATCTATCCAGGATTTCATTCGGGGTATTGCAACCGCTCATGACCTTAATGTGAATGTGGATATTACTATAAATGCGAAAATTTCCAATGCTTTTTCAAATGTTTCCGTTACAGACGTTTTCATCTTCATTTGCAAAGGCTATGACCTTGATATAAATTTTGTAGGACCCATCATGTCTTTTGTTAAATATGTTCCGCCACCCGTTCAGGTACCTAAAGCGGAGCCTAAACATATTAATGTGACTTATGATGCAAACAGTGATTTATTAAATATGGATTTGAAAGATGATACACTTTTCCAGGTGTCGAAAGAAATTACGAAAGTCACAGGTAAGAATGTAATAGTCATGCCTGATCTTTATAATAAAGTGGTCAATGGATTTATTCAGAATATGTCATTTGGTGGCGCCATGTTGAGCTTTGCTTATGCAAATGATCTTAAGATAACACCCACAAACGACAGCGTGTTTTTAATTGAGAAAAAGGATAAGGAAGAGACACTGTCGCTTAAAACAAAAACAGAAAAAAATGCAAATAAATCTTTTTCCGAAATTAAAGGGCTGAACATTACTATTCAGCAGGACTCGCTTATTTCTGTAGATGCTAACAACATTCCCATATCAGATATTTTAAATGGGGTTTGCTTTCAATTAAAGCAAAACTATTTTTTGTTCAGCGAAATTAAAGGTACATCTTCAATGCATGTCGTCAATTCGACATTCGATGATTTTTTGAAATATCTTCTGAACGCGACAGATTATACATTTAAAAGAATAGACAGTATATATTTATTCGGTGACAGGAATATAGAGGGATTAAGGAAAACTAAACTGATTCAGTTAAGATATCGTACGGCTGAAAAGATTGTTGATATTATTCCCGCGGAATTAAAGAAAGGCATCGATATAAAAGCTTTTCCTGACTTAAACAGCATTATTCTCAGTGGTTCCGAACCCAAAATACAGGAAATTGACGATTTTTTAAGAGATATTGACAGGGTAGTTCCGGTCGTGGTAATTGAAGTGTTGATTGTGGATGTACGAAATACAAGAACTGTTTCTACCGGGATACAGGCAGGGCTTGGAGAAAAACCCGGACAGACACAGGGGACCATTTATCCCGGGGTGGATATGTCACTCAGTTCGTCTTCCCTCAATAACCTTATTTCGGGAATCAATGGTTGGGGTGTGGTGAATTTAGGAAAGGTAACTCCCAATTTTTATTTAAACATTAAAGCGCTGGAAGAACAGGGATATTTGAAATTACGTTCCACTCCTAAACTCGCCACGCTTAACGGGCACGAAGCCAAATTAAGCATAGGCAGAACAGAATATTACCAGGAAACTTCGACCACTATTGTGGGATCAGTTACTACAGGTACACAAACTGCAATTTCTTATAAGCCCGTCAATGCTGATCTTGCTGTCACCATCAATCCAATGGTATCAGGAGATGAGCAAATCACTTTAGAAATAGGAGTAAAACAATCTAATTTTACTGAAAGAATTTCTCCCACTGCTCCCCCGGGAACTATTACCCGTGATTTTCAATCTATGATCCGTGTCAAAAATGAGGAAATGATTATACTTGGTGGATTAGAAGAAAATACTGCAAACGACTCCGGTTCAGGAATACCTTTACTTTCCAGGATTCCCATCATTAAATGGCTTTTCAGCTCGAGAACCAAAACAAAAGGTATGAACAAGCTTACAATTTTTATTAAACCAACAGTAGTTTATTGATATAATGAGTTTTTCCTCTTTTAAAAAAAATTTGCTGAAAAGCAACCAGGTTGCTGCCATAGAATGTAATATTTTATCTGATGGAGCGCTGGTTATTCATACAGTAATTTTAAAGGAAAACAAATCAAAAGTTGAAATAGTTGCAACAAATCAATTTACAAAAATAACGGACCTTTCCAGCACATTGGGATCCTAAGCTTAGAATTCCACGTGGACAAGTTGTCGC
>JADMIO010957430.1_pt1 | contig 54041 bp, 42 predicted proteins | sample 8958161 | NCBI WGS metagenome assembly JADMIO01 (sample SAMN16585339, study PRJNA669376) | soil metagenome | isolation source: Crop rotation soil | place: USA: Cullars Rotation, Alabama | collected 2011
TGTAGTGTCGCGCGGCCCGGACCCCCACCCGCCCGCCTTCGGCGGACGACCTCCCCCTTTCAGGGGGAGGTGGGCACCACCCGAGTTGCCTCCCGCAACGCCTCCCACACGCGCTGCGGCGAGGCGGGCAGGTCGAAATGCGCGATGCCGCGCATGCTCAGCGCATCGAGCACCGCATTCAGTCCCGACGGCAGCGAGCCCGCGACGCCGGACTCGCCCGCGCCCTTCACGCCGATCGGATTGGTGGTGCACGGCACGCTGTGATGCGCGGTCGCCAGATGCGGGATGTCGTGCGCACGCGGCATCACGTAGTCCATGAACGACGCATTGATGAGCTGCCCGTCCGGGCCGTAGACGATCTGCTCGCCGAGCACCTGGCCGAGCCCCTGCGCGATGCCGCCGTGGGTCTGTCCGTCCACGATCACCTCGTGAACGATGTTCCCGACATCGTCGACCGCCACGTAGCCGACGACCGCGACCTCGCCGGTCGCCGGATTGATCTCGACCTCGCAGACGTGACAGCCGTTCGGGAATGACATCTGCGGCGAGACGAACTCGCCCATCGTGTCGAGCCCGCCTTTGAGTTCGTCGGGCAGGTTTGCGACCGAGCGCGCCTTCTCGGCCAGTTCCAGAATCGGAATGCTCAGGTCCGTTCCGGCGACGCGATAGACGCCGCGCGCGAACTCGATGTCGCTGGTGGCGACTTCGAACATCTGCGACGCGATGCGGCGGCCCTTGTCGACCGCGGTATCGCAGGCGATCGCCGACGCGCTGCCGGCCATCATCAACGAGCGAGACGCGACCGAGGGCGTGCCCTCCGGAACCTCGTCGCTGTCACCCTCTACCAGCTTCACGTCGGCGACGTCGATGCCAAGTTGCTTGGCGACAATGCGGGGCAGGGTAGAGAGATGGCCCTGTCCCATCGCCTGCACGCCAAGCCGGATCGCCGCCTTGCCGTTCTCGAAGCGCAGGTCCGCCTTCTCGTTCAGGATGCCGCCCGCGACTTCGAGGAAACAGCACATGCCGATGCCGCGCAGCTTGCCGGCCTTCTTCGAGGCGGCGCGGCGTTTGCCGAAGCCCTTCCAATCCGAAAGGAGCATCGCGCGATCCATGGCGGCCTCGAACTCGCCGCTGTCGTAGATCGGCCCGTTCGGCGTCTTGTAGGGCATCGCTTTCGGCGGGATGAAGTTGCGCCGCCGCAGCGACACGCGGTCGATGCCCATGCTCTTCGCCGCGCCGTCGATCAAACGCTCGATCACGATGATCGCCTCGGGGCGGCCGGCACCGCGATAAGGTCCGAGCGGCGCCGTGTTGGTGAGCACTAGCTTCACGTCCAGCGTGATCGCCGGAATGCGATAGACGCTCGAGAGGCAGTTCTTGGTATTCATCGTGCCGAAGATCGCGGCGTACTGCGTCAAGTAGCCGCCCATGCCGACGATATTACGGACACGCAGCGCGAGGAACTTGCCCTTCTGGTCGAGCGCAAGTTCGCCTTCCAGAATGCCATCGCGGCCGGCCGAGTCGGAGAGGAAGCTCTCGACGCGGCTGTTGCACCACTTCACCGGTTTGCCGCACTTCTTCGCCGCGTAGAGGATCGCGCCGTATTCGGAATAGGTCTGCGACTTCATGCCGAAGCCGCCGCCGACGTCATGGGTCAACACCCGAATGGTCTGCGGCGGCACCTTGAATACCCCTTCGGCGAGCACCTTGCGGACGATCGCGACGCCCTGCGTGGTGGCGACCAGTGTGTAGCGACCGCTCTTATCATCGAAGGAGCCAATGCCGGCGCGTGGCTCCATCGACACCACGGCGAGACGCGTGTCGGCGAGACGCACGCGCTCCACATGCGCGGCGTTCCGGAAGGCTTCCTCCACCGAGGCGCCGTTGCCGTCGGTCCAGTCAAACGCAACATTACCGGGACGCTGCTCGTGAATAGGCGTCGCATCGCTGGAGAGCGCGCGTTCGAGATCGGGTGCGGCGGGTAGCTCGTCGTAGTCGATGCTGACCGACTCGGCGGCATCCTGTGCCTGCGCCAATGTCGTGGCGACCACGATCGCGATCGGTTCACCGACATAGCGGACGCGGTCGGCCGCAAGGATCGGCATGCCGGTTACGAACATCGGTTTACCGTCGCGGCCGGGAAAGTTCGCGACCGGCGGGATCGTGCCGAGCCCGTCGGCGTCCGCGTCCTTGCCCGAATAGACACCGAGCACGCCCGGCATCTTTCGCGCCGCGTCGCAATCAACCGAACGGATGACCGCATGCGCCACCGGCGCGCGCACGAACACGCCGTAGGCCTGACCCGGCACGTTCAGGTCGTCGGTGAACCTGCCGGCGCCGACGAGCAGCGGTTCGTCCTCGCTGCGCAAAGTGCCGTGATCGCTGCCGAAGCGTGCCGTGATCGCGTCCATGGTGTCCTGTCAGTCGGGAAGGTTGCCGAAGCGGAACATCAGCTCCACCGCGCCGGTCAAGTCGCCGGTCAAAGCGTCGCGGCCGGCGGCGCCGTCGCGTTCGATCATCGCGCGGATCAGTCGGGCGTGACAGTCCGGCACGTACTGGATCGTCGCCTCGCGGGCGCGCACGCCGAGCGCGAAATGCAGGAACGGGCCAACGCGCAGCCACATGTTCTCGATGACATCCAGCAGAACCGGCATTTCGGCGGCGCGATAGATCGTGAAGTGGAATTCCTTGTTCGCCTGAAACAGCCGCCGCGACTCATCGTGCGTCTGTATGTCGGCATTCATCGCGTCGTTCAGCGCTTCGAGATGACGGATCGCGTCCGGCTGGATGCGCTTGGCGGCTTCCTCGACCGCGAGCCCTTCCAGCAACAGGCGAACGCGGAGAATCTCGCCAACGCGTGCGCGCGTCATGATCGGAACGCGGATCGCGCGGTTCGGCAGCGCTTCGAGGGCGCCTTCGGCGGCAAGCCGCTGCACGGCCTCGCGCACCGGCATCAGGCTGGTGCCGAACGCGCTGGTGAGCTGGCGCAGCGTGATCTTCTCGCCGGGTGCGACGCCACCGACCATCAGAAAATCGCGTAACTGGCTGTAAACTCGCTGGCCAAGGGTGCCGCCATCGACCGGGCTGATGCCGTGCAGGGGATGGACGTTCATCGGTTGTGCGGCGATTTCGCTGGTTGCTTGACACCAGAGCCGGGTGTCGGTGAAATTCGTGATATGTGATCACATTCGATCATGGCACGGCAAGCGGGGAGACTTCCGCTGACGTGCCCACCCGGTCGGGGCCGGGTGAGACGACACAACGCCTGGAGGGAGGGTACATGCTCACGCTCGGAAAATTCGCGCGCGCCGCGGCGGCTTCGGTGGCCGTTCTCGCAGCCGGCTTCGTCACCGCCGCACAGGCGCAGGACAAAGGACCAATTCGCATTGGCTTCCTGCCGCCGATCACCGGGCCGCTGGCCTCGCCCGGTGCCGAGATGGTCAACGGCTTCCGGCTGTTCTGGGAGCAGAACAACATGACCGCCGGCGGCCGAAAGATCGAGATCGTCACCGGCGACACCACCTGCAATCCCGATCAAGCGCTGACGCAAGCGCGCCGCCTCGTGCTGCAGGAGAAGGTGCACTTCATGGTCGGTCCGCTGTGCGGCCACGAAGGCCCGGCGGTCGCGCAGGTTTCCAAGGAAACCGGCGTGCCACTGGTGATGGACGCGGCCGGTGCCGACAACGTCACCAAGTGGGATCGTACCCCGACGGTGGTGCGCACCGCGATCTCGTCGAGCCAGATCGGCCATCCCTTCGGCGAGTATCTCTACAAGGAACTCGGCCTGCGCAACGTGACCTTCATCGGGCAGGACTACACGTTCGGACACGAGGTGACGCTCGGCGCGATCAAGACCTTCACCGAGCTTGGCGGCAAGGTCGCGCGGCTGATCTGGAATCCGATCGGCACCAAGGACTACGGCACCACCATCAACTCGATCCCGGACGGCACCGACGGCGTTGCGGTGACCATCGTGGGCGCCGACCGCATCCGCCTGTTCGAGGACTGGTTCAACTTCGGCATGGACAAGAAGCACAAGATCTACGGCACCTACTGGCTGCAGGAGGACATGCTGCCGCAGGTCGACGACCGCGCCATCGGGCTGATCAGCAACTCGCTGCAATACGTGTCGGGCATCGATACGCCGGAGAACAAGGCATTCGTCGACGCCTACGCGGCCAAGTACAAGCGTCTGCCGTCGTGGTTCGCCGAGTCCGCCTATACGGCCGCGCTCTGGACCAAGACCGCGATCGACTCCATCAACGGCAATGTCGAGGATCGCGCCGCGTTCCTCAAGGCGATGCGAACGGTGTCGATCAAGGCGCCGCGTGGCCCCCTGAAGCTCGACGACTACGACAACCCGATCCAGAACGTGTACGTCGCCAAGGTGCAGAACGTGAAGCACGCGGTGCTCGGCGACGTGCTGATGAACGTGCCGGTGAAGACCTATCCGGCGGTGTCGCAGTTCTGGACCTGGACGCCCGAGGAATTCCTCAAGCGCGGCCCTTATAAGCGTTGATGGGGTGAATTGACGCGCCGGGCGGCCTCGCCGCCCGGCGTTTCATTGCGCAGAACATCATGTCCGCCGTCATCCTCCAGGCCATCAACGGCATCTCGCTTGCCGCGCTGCTGTTCCTGCTCGCGAGCGGGTTCACGCTGACGTTCGGCTTGATGCGCGTCGTGAACATGGCGTACGGCGCCTACTACCTGATCGGCGGCTATGTGGGTTACTCGGTCGCGCGGCAGACCGGCAGCTTCGAACTTGCGATCCTTGCCGGCGGGCTGACCGTCGTGGTGCTGGGCTTCTTCGTCGACCGCTTCCTCATTCGCCCGCTCGGCGGCAATCATCTGGCGCAGGTGCTGCTGACGGTGGGCGTCGCGTTCGTGATCGGCGAGGTGTGCCTGGCAATCTGGGGCGGCGATAACCTCAAGGTCGCGACACCGGCCTATCTGCGCGGCGCGATCGAGTTGCCGGGCGGAATTTATTATCCGAAGTACCGCTTCGTGCTGATCCTGTTCGGTACCTTCGCGGCACTGGCGCTCTGGCTTCTCTATCACAAGACCCAGATAGGCGCGGTGGTGCGCGCGGGCGTCGACGACCGCGAAATGGTCAACGCCACCGGCATCAACATCGACCGCCTGTTCGTGCTGGTCTCGGCGCTCGCCTCGTTCCTCGCCGGCGTTGCGGGCGTGGTCGGCGGCGCATTCCTGACGCTCAATCCCGGCGCCGAGTGGGACATCCTGGTGATGGCGCTGGTGGTGGTGATTATCGGCGGCCTCGGCAGCCTCGAAGGCGCGATCCTCGGCAGCATCATCGTCGGGCTGCTCGACGCCTTCGGCCGCTGGCTGTGGCCTGAGCTTTCCTACTTCATCCTGTTCGGCCCGATGGCCGTGCTTCTCCTGTTCCGGGCGACCGGAATCTTCGGCAAGGAGCACTGACATGGCGCGCCTTGCCCTCATTGTCGTTGGGCTCGTAATCGCGGCCGCCGTTCCGCTGCTGGCGGGCGAGTTCTGGGTCACGCTGCTCAGCCAGATCATGATCTTCGGGCTGCTGGCGCTCTCGGTTGACCTGCTGCTCGGCAATGCGGGGCTGTTCTCGCTTTGCCACGCAGCATTTTTCGCGGTCGCCGCCTACACCACCGCGATCCTGCAGGTGCGCTATGGCGCCACCACCGCGCTCGCGGCGCCGGCCGGCATCCTCGCGGGCACACTGCTGTCGTTCGTGTTTGCCTTCGCGGTGCGCACGCGCGGCGTCTACTTCATCCTGATCACGCTGGCGTTCGGCTACATCGTGTGGGGAGTCGCCTACCGCTGGGCCTCGTTCACCGGCGGCGACAACGGCGTCACCAACGTGCCGTTCCCGGCGATCGGCGGGCTCCGCGTTTCCAACGCCACGCAATATTACTACGTGGTGCTCACCGTCATCGTGCTCTGCGGCATCGTCTATCGCGTGCTGATGGCCTCGCCGTTCGGGCTGACGCTGCGCGGCATCAAGTCGAGCGAGTCGCGCATGCGCAGCCTCGGTTACGACGTCGGCCGCCATCTCTACGTGGCGTTCGTGCTCTCGGGCATCTTCGCCAGCATCGCGGGCGTGCTCTACGTCTACTTCAATCGCTTCGTGAATCCGACGGCTGCGGCATTCCCGGTATCGGTCGAGGCAGCCTTGATGGCGATCGTCGGCGGCACCGGCACGATCCTTGGACCGTTCATCGGCTCCGGCCTAATCCTCGTGCTGCGCAACTGGGTCAGCGGCTTCTTTCACTATTATACGGCGGTGCTCGGCATCGTATTCATCGTCACGGTGCTGTGGGCGCCGCAGGGCATCATGGGCCTGATCGCGCGCTGGCGTGGCGGCGATCGCGGGGAGGGCGCATGAGCGACACCGCGATCGCGGTCGAAAGCCTATCCAAGGTCTTCGGCGGCCTGCGCGCCGTCGACGATGCATCGCTTTCGGTGACGCGCGGCGAGCGGCGCGTGCTGATCGGCCCGAACGGCGCCGGCAAGACCACGCTGTTCAATTGCATCGCCGGCACGATGCCGCCGACCTCTGGCCGCGTGATGCTGTTCGGCAAGGATATCTCGGCGCTCGCTGAGAACCGCCGCACAGCGCTTGGTATGGGCCGCACCTTCCAGATCTCGAACGTGCTCACGGACCTGACCGTGTTCGAGAACCTGATGCTGGCGATCGTCGGTACTGACTCTCGCAAGTGGACCATGTTCCGCCCGGTCGGATCGTTCACGGCCGAGCGCACGCAGGCACTCGCAAGCCTCGAACGCGTCGGGCTGACCGGCCGCGCCGACGAGCACGTCAAGTTCCTCTCCTATGGCGAGCGGCGCCAGCTCGAACTTGCGCTGGCGCTCAACATCAATCCCAAGGTGCTGCTGCTCGACGAGCCCTGCGCGGGTCTCTCGCCAAGCGAGCGGCAGACCTTCTCGCAGCTCATCGTGGCGCTGCCGCGTGAGATCACGCTGATCATGATTGAGCACGACATCGACATCGCGCTCGCGCTGGCGGATCGCGTGACCGTGCTGCATCACGGCAAGGTCATCCTCGACGGCACGCCGGGCGAGGTGCGCAGCAACGCGCAGGTGCGGGAGGTGTACTTTGGCCGCGCCTGACCTGCTCACCGTCAACGACATTCACACGTATTACGGCGACAGCTATGTGCTGCACGGGCTGAGCCTTTCGCTGGCCGCCGGCGAGATCGTCGCGATCCTCGGGCGCAACGGCATGGGCAAGACCACGCTGGTGCGTTCGGTTGCGGGCCTCACTCCACCGCGCCGTGGCGACGTCACGTTCCGGGGCAATTCGATTGCAGGCCGCACGCCCTATGCGATCTCGCAGGGTGGCATCGCGATCGTTCCGCAGGGCCGCCGCATCTTCAAATCGCTCTCGGTACGTGAGAACCTGATGTTGCCGACGAGTGGACTTGCCGGGCGAACGCGCCAGCATCCCGAGGGCGGCCGCAAGCACTGGACGCTCAATGCCGTGCTTGCCGAATTTCCGCAGCTTGCCGAGCGGCTCGACAACATGGGCGGGCAGCTCTCCGGCGGCGAACAGCAGATGCTCGCCATCGGCCGCGCCCTGATGGCGAACCCCGCGCTGATCCTGATGGACGAGCCATCCGAAGGGCTCTCGCCCAAGTTGGTGCAGCGGGTCGAAGACATTCTGCGGGCCCTGCGCGCCAGCGGCCACGCGATCCTGCTGGTGGAGCAGAACCTCGCGCTCGCAACGGCGGTTGCGGATCGCATCTACGTCATCTCGTCAGGACGCTTCGTGTTCTCCGGAACGCCCGACGAACTCAGTGGCAACGCCGCGGTGCTGGACAGCCATCTCGGCGTGTCGTCATTGCACGCGCACTGAGCGCGCGAAAAAAGACCCGGTTGTGCGGGGGGCACATCCGGGTCAGCCGGACCGTGAAAGATCCGGCACGGTGGGTCGGGACGCGCGTATATAACGCCCGCCCGGAGCGGTCCGCTTTGACATAGCTCAACGGGCGAGCACGCCGTCGGGTCTGTGACGCGATGGCGCGAAATGCGCGTCAAGACGCCTTCCCGACCTTGGTGAACTTCTGCAGGCTGCGCAGCGGCTTCGGCACCGGTTCGCCCGGGAACAGCGACGGCCATGCCGTGACGGCGACCTCGCCGACATAGAGATCGCCGCGCGAGTCCACCGCCAACCCATGCGGGGAAAGGAACTGCCCCGGCTTCGTGCCGGCGAGCGGGGCCTTGCCGAGCCTCGCAAGGATATTGCCCTTGTGGTCCGTGATCGTGACGCGGGGCCCGAGGTTTGGCGCGCCGCGATTGAATCTGTAATAAGGCCCGATCTCGCCGATGTAGCAGACCGGACATTTCCCGGGCGCAAGGTGCAGCCCGCTCGGGCGGTGCAAATTGTGCCACTGGCACTCGAACTTGCCGTTGCCGTCGAACACCTGCACGCGATGGTTTTCGCGGTCAGCCACATAGACCCAGCCGTCGGCGTCGCAGCCAATGTTATGTGGCAGGTTGAACTCGCCGGGGCCGGCGCCCGGCTCGCCCCACGCCATCAGCAGCCGGCCGCTCTGGTCGTATTTGTGGATGCGCGCGTTGCCGTAGCCGTCCGAGACATAGATGTGATCGCCGGAGGGCGACAGCGCCGTGTGGGTGCAGCGGTTGAACGGCGCGCCGCTCATGAACGCGCTCGGGCGCCCCGCGATGCCGATCTCCAGCAGCACTCTGCCGTCGAGCGTGCACTTGCGCACCGTATGGTCGCCGTCGTCCGTCAGATAGATCGTGTCGTCCGGCCCCATATGGACGCCGTGCGCGCGGCGGAACACGCCTTCACCCCACGACTTGAGGAAGTTTCCCTCGCGATCGAACACGCACATCGGGTGTTCGCCGCGATTGAAGACATAGACGTTATCGTGCCGGTCGATGCCGACCGCGCCGACGTCGCCAAACTCCCAGCCGGTGGGCAGCTTTGCCCAACTTTCCTCGACCCGATAGGTATATTCGCCGCTCCCGACCGTGGTGCTCACGACGCATCTCTCCCTGACGTTTGGTGCGAGGATGCGCTGCGCGCAGCGCATGCATCAAGGAAAAGCTGCCTGCGCGGGACGCAAGGCGCGGCTGCTGTCGACACTTCTTTCGCCGGTCCGGCCCGATGCTACGCTTCCCTCAAAGCGATCGGCAAAAACAGCAATCGCATTCAGGGAAACGTCCGTGGCGTCTCAATCACCTGCGCCCGCAATGGATCGCGTGGTCACGCCCGACGGCGTGAGTATTTCGGTTTGCGAATGGGGCAGTCCGGCCGGGCCGGAAATCCTGCTCATCCACGGTCAGGCGCAATCGGTCGTATCGTTCAAGCGGCAGACCGGCAGCGATCTCGCGCGTGAGTTTCGTATTGTCGCCTACGATCTGCGCGGCCACGGTCTCTCGGACAAGCCGACCGATCCGGCGTTCTATCGCGACCCCAAGCGCTGGGCCGACGAGGTGCAGGCTGTCATCGCGGCGAAGCGCCTGCGCAAGCCGGTCGTCGCCGGCTGGTCGCTCGGTGGACGCGTGCTGCGCGCCTACCTGATGCACTACGGCGATGCGCATTTGAGTGGCATCAACTTCCTGTCGACGCGACCGATCGAGGACCCGAGTGTCGTCGGCCCGGGTTCGAAGGCGTATCACGCGCAAGCGCCGCGCGATCTTGCGGGCATGATCGCCACCAACGTGGCGTTCCTGCGCGCCTGCTACGAGAAGCAGCCCGACGAGCGCGATTTCGTCGAGGCTGTCGCCTTCAACTTCCTGGTGACGCCGCAGATTCGCGAGGGCATCGGCGGCTGGTCGACTGATCCGGCGGCGGTGCGCGAAGCCTTCGCCCGCGTCACGGTGCCGACGCTGGTCACGCACGGGCGGCGCGACGCGCTGATCTTGCCGATCGCGGCCGACATGACGGCGGCGGCAATCAGGGGCGCGAAGGTTTCGTTCTACGACGACTGCGGCCACGCGCCGTTTTACGAGGATGCGGCGCGTTACAATCGCGAGCTTGCGGCCTTTGCGTCGGATGCGTGGAGGCGCGCGAATGGCTGATGCCGTGAACGCGATCCATGGCGCCGCGGACAAGCAGTCCGGCATTGCAGCGCTTGGCGCGCTTCTCGATCGTGCCATCGGGCTGTTTCTCGAAGTCAGCACGGCCGCGCTGGTCGTCGCCGAGGTCGTGATCCTCTTCGTCGGCATTTTGGCGCGTTACGTGTTCCACCGCCCGCTGGTGTGGTCGGACGAACTCGCCTCAATTCTGTTCCTCTGGCTCGCGGTGCTCGGCAGCGCGCTGGCGTTCCGGCGCGGCGAGAACCTGCGCATGACCACGGTGGTCAACAAGCTTTCGCCGCCGATGCAGCGGCTGTTCGCCGCCATCGCGCTCGCGGCAAGCATCGCGTTCCTTGGCATGATCCTGCCGCCGTCGATCGAGCACGTCGAACTCGAGGCGATCGTCGTCACGCCGACGCTCGAAGTGTCGATGACCTGGCGCACGCTCGCGATGCCGGTCGGCATCGGCCTGACCATCGTGCTCGGCCTGATCCACATGATGCGTCAGCCGCGCCGCGAGATGATCCAGGCGATCGTGCTCGTTGCGGCGGTCTGCGCGCTGCTGTGGTTCGCCAAGCCGTACCTGCTGACCTTGGGCAAGCTCAATCTCATCATCTTCTTTCTGCTTGTCGTGCCGCTCACGGTGTTTTCCGGAATTCCGATCGCGTTCAGTTTCGGTGTTGCCACGTTCGGCTATCTGGCGCTTGCGACGCGCATCCCGACGGCCGTGCTGGTGGCGCGGCTCGATGCCGGCATGTCGCACTTCATCCTGCTGTCGATCCCGCTGTTCGTGTTCTTGGGTCTGCTGATCGAGATGACCGGCATGGCCGCCGTGATGGTGCGCTTTCTTGCCAATTTGCTCGGGCATGTGCGCGGCGGCCTGCACTACGTGCTGGTCGCCGCGATGTATCTGGTATCCGGCATCTCGGGCTCCAAGGCCGCCGACATGGCGGCAATCGCACCCGCGCTGTTTCCCGAGATGGAAAAGCGCGGCGCGGACCGCGGCGACCTCTCGGCCTTGCTGGCCGCGACCGGCGCCCAGACCGAGACGATCCCGCCGAGCCTCATTCTCATCACGCTCGGCTCGGTGACCGGCATTTCAATCGCCGCGCTGTTCACGGGCGGCCTTCTCCCCGGCGCGGTGCTTGGTGCTGCGCTGTGTGGGCTGATCTGGTGGCGCTCGCGCGGCGAGACGGTCGCCCCCGCGCGTATCGGTGGCCGCGAGATCGGCCGAAGCTTCCTGATCGCTGTGCCGGCGCTGGCGCTTCCGTTCGTGATCCGTTCGTCCGTCATCGAGGGCGTGGCGACCGCGACCGAAGTCTCCACCATCGGCATTGTCTATTCGATGATCGTCGGGCTGCTGATCTATCGCCAGTTCGACTGGAGCCGCATGGGGCCGATGCTGGTGCAGACCGCGTCGCTCTCCGGCGCGATCCTGCTCATCGTCGGCGCCGCGACCGCGATGGCATGGGCGATGACGCAATCCGGCTTCTCGCAAAACCTCGCGCACGGTATCGCGCAGGTGCCGGGCGGCGCGTGGTCGTTTATCGTGCTGTCGATCCTTCTCTTCATCGTGCTCGGCAGCGTGCTCGAAGGTCTGCCCGCGATCGTGCTGCTCGGGCCGCTGATGTTCCCGATCGCACGCGATGTCGGCGTGCACGAGGTGCACTACGCGATGATCGCGATCCTCGCGATGGGCGTCGGGCTGTTCGCGCCGCCGTTCGGCATCGGCTACTACGTGTCCTGCGCGATCGGCGGCTGCGAGCCGGATCGCGCGATGTCGCACATCTGGATTTACCTGACGGCGCTGATGGCCGGCCTCGCGCTGGTCGCCGCGGTGCCGTGGATTTCGATCGGGTTTCTATGACGGCGCGCGACAAGCACGCCGCGAACGGGAGGACATGACATGACACGCAAAGCGAAACTGACGCGCCGCACTCTCATCGCCTCGACAGCCGCGGTTAGCGCCGCCGCGATTCTGCCGCGCTATGCCCGCGCGGCCGAGTTCGAATACAAGATGGGACACTCGACGCCCGCCGCGCATCCTTTCCACCAGCATTGCCTGAAGGTCGCCGAGCGCATCGGCAAGGAAACCGACGGGCGCATGTCGCTCAATGTGTTCCCGAACAGCCAGCTTGGCGGCGACAACGATCTGCTCTCGCAGGTTCGCGGTGGGGCGATCGAAATCGCCCAGCCAACGGGACAGATCATTGCGTCTATCCTTCCGCTCTGTGCGGTCCCCTCGATGGGTTTTGCGTTCAGCAACTACGAGCAAGTATGGCCAGTCATCGACGGCGAACTCGGCAAGTTCGTGCGCGCGCAGGTCCTCGCCAAGGTGAACCTCGTCATGATGGACAAGATCTGGGACCTCGGGTTCCGCCAGATCACCAACAGCGTCCGTCCGATCAAGACCGCGGCCGACCTCTCCGGCCTGAAGCTGCGCGTGCCGGGCGCGCCTTCGTTGGTGTCGCTGTTCAAGTCCCTCGGCAGTCACCCCGTCAGCATGCAGTTCGGTGAGGTCTATACGTCGCTGCAGACCAAGGTAGTCGACGGGCAGGAGAACCCGCTCTCGCAGATCGACGCCGGCAAATTCTACGAGGTGCAGAAGTTCTGCTCGATCAGCAACCACGTCTGGGACGGCCACTGGATCACCTTCAACAAGGCGGCCTGGGAGCGTTTGCCCGACGGCATCAAGACCATCGTGGCGCGCGCCTTCAACGAGGGCGCGGTCGCGCAGCGTGCCGAAGTTCAGGCCCTCAATAACGGCTTGCAGGCGGAGCTTGAGAAGAAGGGCCTCGCCTTCAACGTAGCGGATACCAAAAGCTTCCGCGATCAGCTCAACACAGCCGGCTTCTACAAGGAATGGCGCGGCAAACTCGGCGAAGAGGCCTGGTCGCTGCTGGAGAAGCAGATCGGCAAGCTGGGGTGATCTGTGGGCGTGCCGCCGCGCATGCCAGCCTGCCGATAGAGTGGGCTTGCCAACAGCATCCTGACTGCGCTCAACATAGGTCCTGTTGGCGAGAAATCCGCTCGCTCGGGGGACTTGCAGGGTGACGCAGATTCACGACCCGATTGCGCTTGAACTGTTCAAGAACGCGATCTTCTCCATTGCCGACGAGATGGCGCTGACCGTCTTCCGCACGACCTATTCGGGCGTGCTGAAGGACAACATGGACTACTCGACCGGCTTTGCCGACGCGAACGGCAAGCTCGCCGCGCAGGGCCTGACCCTGCCGGGGCATCTCGGCTCGGTGCCGACCGCGATGGAATCGATCATGCGGCACTTCGGCGATGATATGGCGCCGGGCGATGTCTTCATCATGAACGATCCGTTCGATGGCGGCATGCACCTGCCGGACATCTTCGTATTCAAGCCGCTCTATCACGAGGGCAAGCGGCTCGCCTTCGCCTGCACGGTCTGCCACCACACGGATGTCGGCGGTCGCGTCGCGGGATCGAATGCCTCGGACTCCACCGAGATTTACGCCGAAGGGCTGCGCATCGCGCCGATGAAGCTCTATGAGGCCGGCAAGCTCAACAAGACCATTATGACGTTCATCGAGAAGAATGTCCGCCTGCCGGTGCAGGTGTTCGGCGACCTGCGCGCGCAGCTAGCCGCCTGTCACATCGCCGAAAAGCAGTTCGCCGAGATCGTTGCGCGCTACGGGCCGGAGCAGACGACGGTCTATCTGAAAGAGATCATCGACTACGCCGAGCGCCTGACCCGTGCCGCGCTGAAAGAGCTTCCCGACGGCGAGTGGAGCTTCGAGGACTGGATCGACGACGACGGCGTCGATTTCGGCAAGCGCATCCGGTTGTTCGTGACCATCCGCAAGAAGGGCGACCACATGGTGGTCGACTGGACCGGCACCAATCCGCAGGTGAAGGGCGCGATCAACAACACGCTGTCCTACACCAAGGCCGCCGCCTACACGGGCGTTCGTTCGGTGCTCCCGGCGGGCATTCCCAACAACGAAGGCGTGTTCCGCGCCATCGAGGTGATCTGTCCGGCCGGCACCGTCGGCAACGGCATTCTGCCGGCGGCATGCGCGGCGCGAGGCCTTACCGGTTTCCGCATGGTCGACTGCATGTTCGGCGCGCTCGCCATGATGCTGCCCGATCGCGTGAAGGCGGCTGGCGACGGCGGCAACACCGGCATCTCGATCGGCGGCTACTACGCGGACCGCAAGCCGTTCGTGTATGTGGATTTCACATGCGGCGCATGGGGCGCGCGGCCTTGGGCGGACGGACTCGACGGCAACTCGCACATGTTCGCCAACATGGCGTCGCATTCGATCGAGGTGACCGAAGCCGAGCACCCGATCCAGCTTCTCGCTTACGAGTTCGTGCCCGACAAGGCGGGCGCCGGGAAGTATCGCGGCGGCGTGCCTTTCAAGCGCGACTATCGTTTCGTTGAAGAGGAAGGCGTGCTGCAGGTGCGCTCCGACCGGCGCGATCACCGGCCGTTCGGCCTTTATGGCGGCAGCCCCGGCGGTCCTTCGGAGAACTATCTCAATCCCGACACCGAGAACCGCGTGCTGACCTCCAAGCTCACCATGAACGTCAAGCGCGGCGATGTTTTCCGCCATGTGCTGGCGGGCGCGGGCGGGTGGGGCGATCCACTCGAGCGCGATCCCGCGGCCGTGTTGCGCGACGTGCGCAACGAACTCCTCTCACCGCAGAAAGCGGCGGCCGATTACGGCGTGGTGGTCGACACGAAGACTTGGACGGTCGACGCCGCCGAGACTGGCAAGCGCCGCGCCGAGATCAAGGCGGCGCGCGGTTGGGCCGAGGTGCCCAAGGTCCAGTGGCACGATCCCGTTTCTCTCCAGCGTGCGGCGGAATAAAGCGTAATGGCCATCACCTATCGCGTCGGTGTCGACATTGGCGGCACCTTCACCGACATCGTGCTGCTCGGCTCCGACGGCACCATCCACACCAAGAAAGTGTCGTCGAGCGTCGGCAACTACGCGCTCGCGATCGTCGAGGGCCTGAGCGAGGTCTTTCGCGAGACCGCTCTGAGCGGCGGCGCCATCGAGGAAATACGCCACGGCACCACAGTCGCCTCCAACGCCATCCTCGAACACAAGGGCGCGCGCGTCGGCCTGGTCACCACCAAGGGCTTTCGCGACGTGCTGGAAATCCGCACGCTGCGGATGCCTAAACTCTACGACCTGACCTGGACCAAGCCTGCCCCGCTGGTCGAGCGCTATCTGCGTCAGGTGGTGGATGAGCGGATCGATCATCGCGGGCAGGTCGAGCGCGCGCTCGCCCCGGCCGATGCCGAGCGTGCCATCGATGCGCTGCTCGCCGAGAAGGTCGAGGCAATCGCCGTCTGCCTGATCAACTCGTTTGCCAATCCGGTGCACGAGACCATGTTGCGGGACATCATCGCCCGCAAGGCGCCGAACTTGCCGATGAGCATCTCGTTCGAGGTGCTGCCTGAGATCAAGGAATACGAGCGCACCTCGACCACCGTCATCAACGCCTACGTGATGCCGATCGTCGCGACGTATCTGCGTGCGCTGCGCAAGGGGCTCGACGGTGCGGGCATTCCGGCGCGCCTCCTGCTGATGCAGTCGAACGGCGGTCTGACGACCGACACGGCGGCGGCTGAGCGGCCGATGAACATCATCGAGTCGGGTCCCGCAGGCGGCGTCGTCGGCGCGCAGGCGCTGGCGCGCGCGAAGGACCTCAAGAAGATCATCACCTTCGACATGGGCGGTACCACCGCCAAGGCCTCGATGGTGGAGGATGGCGAGATCGCGCGCGCGCACGAATACGCAGTCGGCGCCGGCATTATGATCGGTTCGCGGCTGCTGACCGGTGCGGGTTACACGCTGAAAGTGCCGGCGATCGATCTGGCCGAAGTCGGCGCGGGCGGTGGCTCGCATGTGTGGATCGATGCGGGCGGCGCCTTGCAGGCAGGACCGGAGAGCGCGGGCGCTTCGCCGGGGCCGGTCTGCTACGACATGGGCGGCGAGACGCCAACCATCACCGACGCCAACGTGCTGCTCGGCTACATCAATCCGGGTTACCTCGTCGGCGGCGCGCTCAAACTTAATGCCGAGAAGGCGCGCGTTGCGTTCGAGCAAAAGATCGCCAAGCCGATGGGCATGCCGCTGGAGCGCGCTGCCTACGGCGCGCATCTGATCGCGGCATCGAACATGATCCGTGCCATCAAGGCGGTGTCGACCGAGCGCGGACGCGATCCGCGCGAGTTCGCGCTATTCGCCTTCGGCGGCAACGGCCCGCTGTTCGCCGCCGGGATGGCGGCCGCGCTCGGCATCACGCGCGTCGTGGTGCCGCCGTCGGCCGGATTGTTCTCGTCGTTCGGGTTGCTCTACGCCGACGTCGAACATCATTACGCCCGCACGTTCCGCCGCCTGCTGCGGCAGGCGGACCTGCGCGAGATCGATTCAGCCTGGAACGCGCTCGCCGCTCAGGCAACCGACCAACTTGCCACGGAGGGCTTTTCGGGCGCGCACGCGAAGCTGAAGCGCTCGGCCGCACTGCATTACAAGGGCCAGAGCTACGAGTTGGTCGTGCCGGTGCCGGATGGTCCGATCGATGCCCGGATGGTCTCGCATCTGGAAGAAGCGTTCGGTCAAGAGCACGAGAAGACTTACGGCCATCGCGCCGGCCCCGACGAGCCGGTCGAACTGGTGGCGATCCAGCTCGTCGGCGCGGGATTGCGCGAGGGCGGCAACGTGCCGGAGGCGGTTACGCCCAGCCGCACCGTTGCCGTCGCGCCGGGCTCGCGCCGTGCCTACTTTGGACCCGAGCACGGCTGGCTCGACACGCCGGTGCTGACGCGCGCAGACCTCAAGGGCGGACGTACGGGGCCGCTGATCGTCGAGGAATACGACTGCACCTGCGTGGTGCCGCCGGTGGCGCGTACCGAGCAGGACGCGGCCGGGAATATCGTGATTGCGCTTGGCTAGTTCGCGGCGAGCTGCGGAAGCCAGAGCGCGATCTGCGGCCACACCGACAGGATCACGATCATCAGCATCATGGTGATGACGAATGGCGCCGCGCCGATGATCACGTCGTCGATCTTGCCCCGTTTGCGCAGGCCCTGAACCACATAGAGATTGATGCCGACGGGCGGCGTGATCATCGCCAGCTCCATCAGGATGATGATGATGATGCCGAACCAGACCGGATCGAATCCGGCCTTGAACATGATGGGCGCGATGATCGGCACCGTTGCTACCATCATGGAGAGCGTTTCCATGAACATGCCGAGGATGAAATAGAAGATGATCACGACGACCAGAAGCTGGATCGGCGACAGGCCGAGGCTGGTAATGAAGCGGTTGACCTGTCCGGTCAGGCCGATCGACGTGATGACGAAGTTTAGGAAATAGGCCGCAAGCAGGATCGCCATGATCATGGCGGTGGTGCGCATCGTTCCTTCGAAGGCGTTGAGCAGCGTGCGCATCGTCAGGCGCCGGTTCCACGCCGCGATGCCGATGGCGGCGAGCACGCCGAGCGCTGCCGACTCCGTCGCGGTCGCCCAGCCGGCGTAGATCGATCCGATCACCGCCAGGAAGATCACCAGCGGCGGCAGCAAGTCGGGCAGCGCCGCGATGCGCTCGCTCCAGGTCGCCGATGTCGGCTTGCCGCCGTACTCCGGCTTGACCAGGCAGATGATCAGCACCGTCAGGCTGAACAAGCTCGCCAGGATGATGCCGGGGATGAAGCCCGCAAGGTAGAGCTTCGGAATGGAGGTTTCGGTGAGCACGCCGTAGACGATCATGTTGATCGACGGCGGAATCAGGATGCCGAGCGTGCCGCCGGCCGCGATCGTGCCGAGGAACAGCCGCTCCGAATAGCCGCGCTTCTCGACTTCACCGAGCGCGACGGTGCCGATCGTCGCCGCGGTCGCGACGCTCGAACCCGAGGTCGCGGCGAACATCGCGCAGGCCGCGATGTTGGAGTGCATCAGCCCGCCCGGCAGCCATGGCACCCACAGCACCAGCGCGTTGTACATGCGCTCCGCCATGCCGGAGCGCAGGAGGATTTCGCCGAGCAGCACGAAGAACGGGATCGCGACGAGCAGGAAGTTGTTCGATGTGCCCCACGCGATCTCGCCCATTGCGAGCGAGAGCGGCAGCTTCGAGTAGATGGCCGAGAGCAGCAAGCCGAGGAATCCAAGGCCCGCGGCGACCGGGATCGCGATCGCCAGCAGGCCGATGAGAATGAGGAGGGTGACGCCGAGCATCAGCGGCGCTCCTCGCGTTCGGCCCGTTCCTTCAGGTCGCGGATCTCGTCCTCGACCTCCTCCTCGGCCGAGCGCGTACCGATCGCGCGTGCGGCGCCTGCGAGATCGCCGCGCACCAGCATGGTGACGGCGTGGAGCAGCAGAAGGACGCCGACGATTACGAAGCCGAGCAGCCCGACGATCCAGAGCGCTTGCGGGATCACGGTCGGCGTTTCGAGCGCGGACTGGCTGCGCGAGGCCGAGGTCCATGATTGCGACACTACGCCGAGACCGTGCCATGTCATCAGCGCGAAGAAGGCGACGAACAGCGCCAGCGCAGCGAGATCGAGCAACAGCCGCAGCTTGCGGGGAAACAGCACGTAGAGCGAATCGATGCGAATGTGTGCGCGGTCGATCAGCGCCGCGCCGAGGCCCCACGCGGTGCCGATTGCCAGCGCGTAACCGGCAAGCTCGTCGGCGCCGCCGATCGAGCGCACCAGAAACTTGCGCATCAGCACGTCAATCCCGATGAGTACGGCGGCGAGCAGAATCAGCGCGCCGCCGAACCATAGTCCCCATTGCGTGAAGCGCCTGACGCCATGCATCACCTGATCCATGGAGCGCTCCGGTGTCCGCTTCCCGCCGCTACGGCGTGGGTGCCTTCAGGCCCAGGGCCTTGCCGACAGTCTCGTTCCACTCCTTCGCGCACTCGGCGCCGCAGCGCTTGGCCCAGTTCGCCAGCACGGCGCCCTCGACCAGTTTCTTGTGCGTCTCGGCCTCTTCGCTCTTCACCGCCACGATGGTGGACTTCGCAAGCTTGCCCATCGTGCAGGGCTGCTTGCCCGTGTTGCAGTTGTCGGCCTCGCCGGTCGTGGTCTTGATGGTCGCCCACATCTTGTCCTCGTAGGCTTTCATCTGCTCGGTGATGAAGGCCTGCGTCTTGGCGTCGAGCCGGTTCCAGGTGTTCAGGTTGACGGCGAGCACGTTGATGCTCCAGCCGAGCGACATCGGGTAGATCGACTTGGTCACCTCGTTCCAGCCTGCGGTGTTGCCCGAGAGCGAGCCGGTGACGCCGCAATCGACTACGCCGTTGTTCAGCGCCGGCACCACTTCGGCGAACGCCATGCTCACCGCGGTCGCGCCGAGGCCGGAGAGGAAGTCGCGCATCGTGTTGTTGAACACGCGGATCTTCTTGCCCTTGAAGCCGTCGAGCCCCGAGATCACGTCGCGGCACCAGAAAACTTGCGGCGTATTGCCCCCGAAGGCGAGCACCTTTGCGCCCCAGTTCTTCTGCATCTGGCGGTCGATGACGCCGCGATAGGCGTCGCAGGCCGCGCGCGCCTTATCGGGATCGAGGGTCAGACCGGCGAGGTCGCAGGCCTCGAAGCGCGGGTCGTCGCCGGCCATCTTGGAGATGTCCATGCCGGCGAAATCCATCACGCCGAGCTTGAGCAGCCGCAGCATCGTTTTGTCGTCGATGCCCATCTGATCGAGCGGCGTGACATCCGCGGTGATCGCGCCCTTCGACGCCTCGACGATGGTTTTGCGCCAGAACGGCAGTTCGTCGTAGATCGACACTGGCGTCGGGCTGTTGAGCCCGATCACCTTGAATTGATTCTTAGGCAGATCTTGCGCGGCAGCGCCCGATACGATCGCGCTCGCGAGCAGCAGTCCGGTCCAAAAACGTCGCAGCATCTGCGTCCCCCAGTTTTGCCGGTTCAGGCAGCGTTCCCGGCAGCAAGTCTGTCACCGAGCGCGGAGGCTTGGCAACAGAGACCCTGGACAGGGATAGCCCATCTGGGCGCCGCCGAAGTGTCGGTATAATCGGCAAACTCTGCGGCTTGAGGCAGCAAAGGCCCACGCTTTGGTCACGCGGGTTGCCTTGGTGGCCTCGGATTATGGCGGCAACTGTCGGATATTATTCACATATACGTCGCCGCTGCGCAGCGGGTCAGCGCCGCACCGGCGCGGCCGCGATGATGGCGCGCTCGGTTTCCAGCGCCGCGATCTCATCTTCACCGAAGCCATACTCGGCCAGCACCGAGCGCGTGTCCTCGCCGAAAATCGGCGCACCCTTGGCGACCTTGCCGGGCGTGCGGGAGAACTTGACCGGCAGCCCGATCGTCTTGACCGGTCCGAGCGTCGAATGCTCGACCTCGACCACCATTTCGCGTGCGATGGTCTGAGGATCGGTCAGTGCCTGCAGCATGTCGTTCACCGGCCCGCACGGCACGCCTTTCTCTTCAAGGAGCGCGAGCCAATGCGCGGCGCTCTTCGTAACGAACCGTTTGGACAGCTCCGCTTCCAACTCCTTGAGGTGCGCCATGCGATCGCTGCCCGTAACGAACCGAGGGTCGCTCGCGAGCTCAGGGGCGCCGAGCGCTTCGAGCGTGCGCGCCCAGTTGCGCTTGTTGGCGCCGCCGACCACGATCCAACCATCCGACGCCTCGAACGCCTGATAAGGCGCGTTGAGCGGATGCGCCGAGCCCATCGCGCGCGGCGCGACGCCGGTCGCGAGCGCGATGGTGGACTGCCAATAGGTCTGCACCAGCGCGGCCTCGAACAGCGAGGTCTCGACCCACTGGCCCTCGCCGGTGTTGAGGCGATGCGTATAGGCGGCGAGAATGCCCATCGCCGCCAGGATGCCGGCGGTGATGTCCGATAGCGGCGCACCGCACTTCACCGGCGGTCCGTCTGGCGTTTCGCCGGTGAAGCTCATGATCCCGCTCATCGCCTGCGCGACGAGATCAAAGCCGCGCCGATGGCGGTAGGGGCCGGTACGCCCGAAGCCGGAGAGCGAGCAATAAATCAGAGCCGGATGATCATTCCGTAAATCCTCATAGCCGAAGCCAAGGCGCTCCATCGCGCCGGGGCCGAAATTCTCGACCAGCACGTCAGCCTTGGCGATCATGCGGCGTAGCACCTTCGTGCCGCCCGGCGTTTTCAGGTCGAGCACGATGCCGCGCTTGTTGCGGTTCATCATCAGGAACGATGCGGCTTCGTCGCCGATCTTTGGCGGAACCGAATGGCGCGTGTCGTCGCCGTCTGGCGCCTTCTCGATCTTGATGACGTCCGCACCCATGTCGGCGAGCATCAGCGTGCAGGTCGGTCCCGCCATGACATGCGTGAGGTCGACGACCTTCAGCCCCGTCAGCGGACCCGGCATGGCGTCATCTCCCTGGCTTTCTGTTCGCCATCACGAGGCCGGCACGCGCCGAAACAATCCAGCCTTCACACGTTCTGGATCGCTTCGGCGGATCGGCTCCTCGCAATGACGAAAAACGCGAACCTACTTCCCCGACCACTGCGGCTGGCGCTTGGTCAGGAACGCATCGAGACCTTCGCGGAAGTCGTTGCTCATGTAGCACATCAGGATCAGGTCCTTGCCGTCCTCGCTCGACAGGCGCGGCAGCAGGCGGCGCATCGCCTCCTTGGTGGCGCGCATGGTGAGCGGCGCATGGCCGGCGAGCAGCGTCGCGAGTTCGTCGGCGCGCTTTTGCAGGGCGGGAAGGTCCTCGACGATCTCGCTGAGAAGCCCGACGGACAATGCTTCCTCCGCATCGACCAGACGCGCCCGGAAGATGATGTCCTTCACGCGCGCCGGACCGATCAGCGCGGCGAGGCGGCTGTAGTTCGCCATCGAGAGGCAGTTGCCCAGCGTGCGGGCAATCGGGAATCCCATCTTGGTGGTTTTCGTACCGATGCGCAGGTCGCAGCACGCCGCGACGCCGGCGCCGCCGCCCGTGCAGGCCCCGGTGATCGCCGCGATGGTCGGCACGCGGCACTGTTCAAGTACGCCGAGCACACGGTCGTTGCGCGCCTCGTAGTCGATCGCGTCCTGAGGCGTCTTGAATTCGCGGAACTGGTTGATGTCCGTTCCGGATGCGAAGGCCTTGTCGCCCGCGCCCGTGAGGATCAGCACCTTGATTGTAGAGCTTTCGTTCGCCTCCTGGCAGATCTCGGCGAGGCGCTCGTACATCTGGAACGTGAAGGCGTTGCGTGCCTGCGGCCGGTTGAACGTGATGCGGCCGATCCCGTCGCGCACCTCGAAAAGAATGTCGTTCGTCTGCTCCGTCACAACGCCTCCTTGCCGATCAGGCTTTCATCATGGGTCCGGGATATTGTACGCGGGACGCGTCAAATATCGAACAGCAGCTCCGGGCGCGGGCTGACCTCGCCACGCTCGACCTTGCGCACAATCTCGACGAGCTTCTCGTGGGTAGGCGCCGGACAGCCGGCCTCCTTGGCCTTCGCCACGATGAAGCCGTTGAGCTCGCCGATCTCGGTCTTGCGGCCCTTCTGCATGTCCTGCGCCATCGACGGGCGCTGGACATTGCTTCGCGCCGTCGAGCTTGTTTGCTTGCTCATGTGCGCCTCGACCTCGGCAAGCGCGGCCGGATCGCCTTCCGATGCGGCGAGCAGGTGCCACGGGTCGATGCCGGTGATCGGCCCAAGCTGATAGCCAAGCGCTCGCCCGACGCGGATTGCCTCGCCGGCAAGGCGGATGACGACCGGGCGGATTTTCGGATGCCCGTCACGCTCGTTGCCGCCCATCCCGGTCGCGGCGCTGACGCCGTTGCGCATGCCGTTGACGCAGAGCTTGGACCAGCGTTCGCCCCAAAGGTTGGCCGTCGTGCCCGCTCCGTCGATGGCAGCAAGCATGCCGGCCAACTCCTCGACGCGCGGCGTGATACGGCCGTGCGCCTCGCCGACATAGATCGACTTGACCTTGAAGTCGCGCGGCATCGTGCGACGAATGTGGCCCGGCTCGTAGAGGTCGACACCAAAATTGTTGCCGACCACGCAGCCGACCGTGCGGCCCCAGCCGACGACGCGCGCGATCGTCTCCTCATTGATCGAGTTCTGCGCCGAGACGACGAAGCCGTCCGCCGAGAGGTACGGGCGGATCAGAGTCGTGGACCATTCGGTATCGTAGGATTTGCTCGACACGATCGCGATGTCGATCGGCTTCTGCTTGGAGATCGACTGCACCTCGGTGAGATGCATGGTCGGCACTTGCACCGTGTAGCTTTCCTCGTCGGTCATGCCGGAAAGCTTCAGGCCATCGCGGCGGATAGCCTCGATATGCTCGGGCCAAGGATCGATCAGCGTGACGTCGTTTCCGGTGCGCGCCAGATGGCCGCCGAGATATCCGCCAACCGCGCCAGAACCAACGACCGCAATGCGCTTCTTCATTCGCAACTCCCGGACAACCTAATTCAGTCGATGATGCGGATGCGGTCCGACTTGAGTACGTCGTCCAGCCATGCCGGATACTTTGCGCCGGACTTCACGACCTGCTCCATCCTGGCTTCCTTGGCGGCGATGGCGGCAAGCTCGGCGCCGACTGTGCGGACGCTTGCCCGCGGCACCACCACGACGCCGTCGATATCGCCGACCAGCAGGTCACCCCCTGTCACCATCGCGTCGCCGAGCGAGATGGTGCCGCCGATCTCGCCCGGCCCATCCTTGAACGGCGAGTTTGGGCTCAGACCCTGGGCGAAGGTCGGAATGCCCACCTGATTGATCCCCTCGATGTCTCGCACGAGACCGTCGGTGACGCAGGCGAAGATGCCGGCATTCTTCGCCATGCCGAGCAGAATATCGCCGATGATGCTGGTCGTGGTGTCGCCGTCGACCGAGACGATGAGAACATCGCCGGGCCTTGCGAACTTCAGCGCCGCGTAGGGCGCAAGATTATCCACCGGGCGGGTGCGCACCGTGAGCGCGGTTCCGACAAAACGCGCCTCCCGCGTCAGCGGCTTGATCCAGTGCGGCAGCGCGCCGCGGCGCCCCTGTGCGTCGACCACCCATCCGGTCGGGGCGGATCGGAAGGGCGCGATCTCCTCGGCGCTCGGGCGCGGGAAGTCGCGGCGGATCGTCAACTGGGCGGGTTCGGCCATGCTCTATTTCTACCGCGTTCCTTACGGATGCAGCGCATCGCCGTGCGCATCGAACACATGCGCGGCGGACAGATCGATACCGAGCGCGCGCCGTTCGCCGACTGTAACCGGCACATCGGCGCCGACGCGGGCAAATACCGGCTTGTCGACGTCCGCGATGCGGCCCGCGAAAAGTGTCTCGGCACCGAGCCGTTCGACCTGCACGATCTCGGCTTCGATGCTGGCGCTGCCCGGCACCGGCGCGCTGAAGACTTTCTCCGGCCGGATGCCGAAGATCACATCCGTGTTCGGCGCCAGCGGCGCCATGCGGTCAGCGGGAAGCGAGAACGAAGCTGCACCAACGCGAATCTGGCGGCCGCCCGCCCCATCCGTAACCACGCCCTTCATGAGGTTCATCGGCGGATTGCCGAGGAAGCTCGCCACGAACGTATTCGCCGGGCGGCGATAGACTTCCAGCGGTTCGCCGACCTGCACCACCTTGCCGCCGTTCATGATGCAGATGCGCGAGCCCATGGTCATCGCCTCGACCTGATCGTGCGTGACGTAGATCATGGTGGCGCCGAGGCGGCGGTGCAGCGCCGCGACCTCACCGCGCGTCGAGACGCGCAGCGCCGCATCGAGGTTCGAGAGCGGTTCGTCGAACAGGAACACCTTCGGGTCACGGACGATCGCACGGCCGAGTGCGACGCGCTGGCGTTGTCCACCGGAGAGCGCGTGCGGGCGCCGGTCGAGGAGCGGCGACAGGCCTAGCGTCGCCGCCACGCCGGATACGCGCCGTTCGATCTCCTCGCGCGGTACGGCGCGGCGGCGCAGGCCGAACGCGAGGTTCTGTTTCACGCTCATGTGCGGATAGAGCGCGTAAGACTGGAACACCATCGCAATGTCGCGATCCTTCGCCGGCACGGTGTTCACCACGCGGCCGTCGATCGAGAGCGTGCCGGAGGAGATCGATTCGAGGCCGGCGATCATGCGCAAGGTTGTGGTCTTGCCGCAGCCGGAGGGGCCGAGCAGCACCATGAACTCGCCATGGCGGATGTCGAGGCTGACCGCGTCGGCCGCCGGCGCGTGGCCGCGCGCGTAAATCTTCGTCAGCCGGTCTAGCGTTACGACAGCCATGGCGCACTCATTTGACCGCTCCGGCCGTCATGCCCTGGATCAGTTTTTCCGAGAAGAACGCGTAGACGATGATCACCGGAATGATTGCGATCATCAGGCCGGTCGCCACCATGCCGACATCGTCGAGCTGGTCGCCCATGAAGCGTTGGATGCCGAGCGGCAACGTGCGGTTGGCGTCGTCGGTGATCAGGACGACTGCGTAGAGGAACTCGTTCCACAGCAGGATGAAGTTGAGAATCACCGTGGTGGCAATGGCGGGAAGCGCGATCGGGAAGCTGACGCGCCAGAAAATCGACCATTCCGAATAGCCGTCGATCCGCGCCGCGTCGAACAGGTCGTTCGGAATGCGGGCGAAGAAGCTCTCCAGGATATAGATAGTCAGCGGGAGCTGGATCGCCACGTAGACGAGCGTCAGTCCCGCGCGCGTGTCGTAAAGGCCGTACTGCACCAGGATCTGGAACAACGAGATGATGGTGATCTGCGGCGGGAAGATGATGGTCGAGAACAGGATGAAGTAGATCACGCGGTTCAGCTTGAACCGATAGCGCGCTAGGCAATGCGCCGCCATCGCGCCGACGATGGTGAGGATGCCGACCGCCGAGAGGACGATCATCGCCGAATTCTTGAAATAGACGTTGTAGTTCGACTTGAACCATGCGGTCGGGAATTTCTCCCAGTGCATAATGGTCGGCAGCGCGAAGTGGTCGGCCATGATCTCGCTGGTGGTACGCAGCGACATGATCGCCGCCCACACGAAAGGTCCGGCGGCGAACGCCGTGTAGCCGACCAGCAGGATCAGCAGCAGCGAGTGCTTGAGCGGGCGCGCCATTGCTCAGTATTCCAGCTTGCTGCGCTGGCGCAGCGCGAACGTGAGCGTCAGCACGATCGCGAGCACGATCACGAACCAAATCGCCGCGATGGTCGATGGATAGCCGAGGTCGAACGTCGACCACTCGAACGCGCGCTTGTAGACGTAGGTCGAGACGGTCTCGGTCGACCACAGTGGCCCGCCTTTGGTGGTGATCCAGACCAGATCGAAGATCTTCATCTTGCCGATGAACGACAGCACGATGAGGTTGACCACCGTCGGCCAGATGAGCGGCAGGATGATGTATACGAGCTTGCCTCCCCAGCCGCAGTTGTCCAGTTCCGCCGCCTCGATCACTTCCTTCGGCAGCGAATGGATCGCGGCGAGCAGCACCACCATGTTGAAGCCGATCCACATCCAGGTGGTGACGGCGATCAGCGCCGGCAGCGCGGTCTTGGGATTTCCGAGCCACGCCTGCGCGAGGTTGCCGAGCCCGACCGCGCGCAGCGCCGTGTTCACCGGTCCCCAGTCGAAATTGTAGATCCAGACCCAAAGGATGCCGACGACGATGTAAGACATCAGCACCGGCGTGAACCACGCGATGCGGAAGAAGCGTGCGCCGGGCACCTTGGCGTAGAGCGCGAGGGCGAGGATCAACGCGACCGACACTTCGGCGATTGGCGAGATCGACGCCCAGGTGATGGTGTTGCGTACCGCGCGCCAGAAGATCTCGTCCTTGGCGAGTTCGATGTAGTTCTCCAGCCCGACGAAGACCTCGCGCCGCGGGAGTACCTTGTGGGCACTGTTCCAGAGCGTACGCACCACCGGGTAGGCGGTGAACGCCACGTAGATCGTCAGCGCCGGCACCAGAAAGGCGACAATCGCGCCCCATGGACGGCGTAAGCCGTCCTCGCGCGCTATCGTGGCACTTTCCGCCATCTTGCTAAAACGTTGCCCCCGAACAACGATCCCGCCCTCGCGGGCGGGATCGCCAAGCCTGCTACATCGAGCGGATCAGTACGCGCTGCCCATCTGCTTCACGACGCCGTCGACGTCGAGTGTGCCGGATGGAAACGCCACGTTGATCACCTGCGTGAACACTTCCTTCGGCTTGCCCTGCATCACCTGGATCGGGATGCCGAAGAAGTATTTCGAGCCGGCGTTGCTGGCCTCGAGCATCTTGAAGTAGGCGGCGTTGTTGCCGGTGATCTTGGAGGCATCACTCTTGATGCCGGTCTGCACCATCACGCGCTCGAGCCATTTGTTGCCCATCTCGGGCGTCGCGAACGTGTTGAGGAACGCAACCGCCTCCTTGGCGTGCTTGGTCTCGGCATTGATCACGTAAGAGCCGCCGATCGCGATGCTGCGGCATTCCGGACAGGCCGCACCCGGCACAGCCGGGAACTTCATGATCCCGAGCGGGAAACCGACTGGCTGTCCGCCCTGATCCGGCGCGTTGAAGGCACGGCTCGTATACCAGCTACCGACCAGGAAGGTCAGCGCGCCCGGCTTGGTGTGGAAGTAGATGTGCGACTCGCCGAGCTTGAGCGAGGTGAACGTCGTCGGCAGCAGTCCGGCGTCGATCAGGCTGCGGATGTACTTCAGCGCATCGACGACGCGCGGATCGGTCCAAGGCAGCTTGCCGTTGAGCAGCTTGCCGTAGTCCTCGACCCCGAGCTTCTGGAGCAGCGCCTCGTGAGTCAGATGTGCGCCGGTGAAAGGCCGATCGCCGGCGCCAAGCGACATCGGGGTGATGCCTTTAGCCTTGGCCTTCTTGGTCATGTCGAGGAAGGCTTCGCCCGAGAGCTGGAGATTGTCCGGCACCTTCACGCCGATGTCGTCCATCAGCTTCTTGTTGTAATAAAGCTCCATCGTCCACGCTTCGAGTGGAATGCCGTAGGGCTTACCCTTGTAGGTCCAGGCCTGCTTCGCCCAAGGCTCGATGTTTGCCCAGTTCAAGCCGGAGAGGTCGAGCAGGAAGCTGTTCTCATAATATTCGGACTGATCGGGCTCGGCATAAAAGATGTCCGGAGCCTGGCCGGCGCGCAGCGCGGTCTTCAGTGCGGCATAAAGCGCATTCTTCTCGTACCAGGACGCCTTGATCTTCACGCCCGGATTCTTCTTCTCGAAGTCTGCGATCGCTTCTTCGACGTACTGGCGCTTGATCTGCTCGGCCGCCCAATGCGTCCAGAGCGTCAGTTCCTTCACTTGCTGGGCCTGCGCCGTCCCGAGCGAAACAAACCCGGCGACGGCCAGCGCCATCAAACGTACAAACATCTCGACCCTCCCGATCATTATTATCCGTGGTGCCCGGCACGACCCCTCGTGCCGGCTCACTGGTTGGCAGCAGTATAGTGACGAACGGGGGACCGAACTACCGCCGAGGCTGCGAGACGGGTTTCTTCTCCCGCTTCATGCGGGGCGGCCCGGCGAAGCACGGTCTGGTGCGGTCCGGCGGAGCGCGATAGGAATTTTAGGGTGCGTAGGCGCCGGGTGCCGCTTTTGGCTGCGCTGCGGCAAAAGCCGACGCCTGATTGAGGAAACCGCATGGGCGACCCGAAAATCAGTAGCGAGGTCGAGGGACTGGACGTCATCGTGGTGGGGGCGGGTCTTGCCGGTCTCTACACCCTCCACAAGTTGCGCGAGAAAGGTCTGCGGGCACTCGCGCTGGAAGCCGGCAAGGACATCGGCGGCACCTGGTTCTGGAACCGCTATCCCGGTGCGCGCTGCGACGTCGAGAGCCTCGAATACTCCTATTCGTTTTCGCCGGAGCTGGAGCAGGAGTGGTGCTGGCCGCACCGTTTCGCCGCGCAACCCGACATCCTGCGCTACATCAACCACGTCGCCGACCGGCTGGAGCTGCGGCCGTTCATCCGCACCTCAACGCGCGTCGTGTCGGCGGTCTTCGACAAGGCCACGGACCGCTGGTCGGTGACGACCGACAAGGGCGAGGTGTTGCAGTCCCCGTTCTGCATCATGGCGACCGGCAATCTCTCGCTGCCGCGCGTGCCGGACTTTCCCGGATTGGAGAGCTTCAAGGGTCGCTGGTACCACACTGGGCTCTGGCCGGAGGAGGGCGTCGACTTTTCGGGGCGTCGCGTCGGCGTGATCGGCACGGGATCGTCCGGCATCCAGATGATTCCGGTCGTCGCCGAGCAGGCCAGGCACCTCACCGTGTTTCAGCGCACCGCGAATTTCAGCGTGCCCTCGGTGAACCGTCCCCTCACGCCGGAAGCGGATCGCCGCCACAAGGAGAAATACCGGACCTGGCGAGACGAAGCGAAGCGCACGCCGTTCGGCATTGCGGGGCATCCGCCGCCCACGAAATCCGCGCTCGACGAAGCGCCTGACGAGCGGGATCGCAACTACGAACGGAAATGGGCGACCGGTGGCAACATCAGCTTCCTCTATGCCTATAACGATCTCCTTGTGAACAAGGAGTCCAACGAGACGGCCTCCGAGTTCGTGCGCAAGAAGATCCGCAGCATCGTGCGCGATCCGAAGGTTGCCGCGCTGCTCTGTCCCAACGATCACCCGATCGGCACCAAGCGGCTCTGCCTCGACGACGGGTATTTCGAGACCTACAACCGCCCGAACGTCACGCTGGTCGACGTCAGGTCCGACCCGATCGTCGAGATCACGCCGAAAGGCCTGCGCACCGGTACACGCGAGTTCGAGCTCGACGACATTGCGTTTGCAACGGGCTTCGACGCCATGACGGGCGCGCTGCTCGACATCGACATTTTGGTCAAGAATGGCGCGCGCCTTGCCGACAAATGGGCGCACGGACCGCGCACGTATCTGGGACTGATGACGGCCGGCATACCGAATCTGTTCATGATCACCGGTCCGGGAAGCCCCGGCGTGAAGACCAACATGATCGCGTCGATCGAGCAGCACGTCGACTGGATTGCCGACTGTCTGCACTATCTGCGCGACCGGCAGATCCGCTACATCGACGCCGACGAGAGCGCGCAGGACAAGTGGGTTACCCATGTGAACGACGTCGGTGACTCGACGCTCTATCCGCTGGCCAACTCCTGGTACGTCGGCGCGAATATCCCGGGGAAGCCGCGCGTGTTCATGCCGTACGTCGCAGGTCTCGATAAGTACCGCGCAATCTGCGACGAGGTCGCGGCGGACGACTACAGGGGTTTTTCGCTCAAGAGCACATAAAGAAGTGGGAGGGCGGCCGAGATGGATTTCACCGGCAAGGTTGCGCTGGTCACCGGCGGCGGCAACGGCATCGGACGCGCCGCCTGTGCGGCGTTCGCGCGCCACGGTGCGAAGGTCGTGGTGGTTGACCGCGATGCCGCGGGTGCCGAGGCGACCGCCGGCATCGTCCGCCAGAACGGCGGCGACGCCATCGCGGTGACGGCCGACGTCACCAAGTCGGATGACGTGAAAGCCTATGTGAAGGCGGCGATTGGCAAATACGGTCGCATCGACTGCTTCTTCAACAATGCCGGTATCGAAGGTAAGGTCGCGCCGACCGCCGATTACGACGAGGCGATGTTCGACGCCGTGATCGGCGTGAACGTGAAGGGCGTGTTCCTCGGGCTGCGTCATGTGCTGCCCGAGATGATCCGTCAGGGCAGTGGCGCTGTGGTCAACACGGCGTCTGTCGCCGGCCTCGTCGGCTCGCCCGGCATGCCGGCTTATGTGGCCTCGAAGCACGCCGTGATCGGACTCACCAAGACGGTGTCGGGCGAGGTGGCGCGTCAGGGCATCCGGGTGAACGCCGTGTGCCCGGGTCCGGTCGACACGCGGATGATCCATTCGATCGAGGAGCAGCTCGTGCCCGGCAACGCCGCGTCGGTGGAGGAGCGCTACAAGGCCGCAATCCCGAGCGGGCGCTACACCACCGTGGAGGAGATCGCCAACATGGTGCTGTTCCTGTGCTCTGACCTGGCGTCCAACACCACCGGAGGGCAGTTCGTCGTCGACGGCGGGCGAACTGCGACGCCGGGTGCCGTCACCAGTCTGGCGGCGCGATAGGGCGCGCCGTCACGTCACCAGCGCACCGCCGTCCAGATAGACGATCGAGCCCGTCGCAAACCCGTTGGTCATGAACGCCACGATCTGGGCGGCGATATCCTCGCCCTGGCCGACGCGGCGCACCGGCAGCGAGGCTGCGGTCTTGTCCAGCATCTCGCGGCGCGCGGCTTCCGGCATCGCGGCGCGGATCGGCGTATCGATGACGCCAGGCGACACGCAGTTGACGCGCGTGGGAGCGAGATCGACCGCTAGGCTACGCGTCAGCGACTCCAGCGCGCCGTTGGCGGCGCCGACGATCGCCGAATTAGGCCGCGGGCGTATCGACAGAAAGCCGGAAACCAATGTGATCGAGCCGCCGGCCTTGATCTCGGCAAACTTTGCGCAGCGCCACGCGCCCCAGAACTTGCCTTCCATCGTGCCGCGCACGTCGTCCATCGAGACGGTCTTGAACGGGCCAGACTTGAGCTGCGCGGCCGTGACCACGACGTGATCGACCGGGCCTGTCTGTTTGAACAAGGCCGCGACGCTATCGTCGCTGGTTACGTCGGTCTGGATCGCCTGTACGCCGGCCTTCTCGGCGGCGGCCTTGAGCTTCTCGGCGCTGCGTGATGCGATGACGACGTTCGCGCCGTCGCGCTTGGCGCGTTCGGCGGTCGAAAGACCGATGCCGGAGGAGCCTCCGACCACGACAACGGTCTTGCCTGCGAGCTGCATGGTATTTCTCCGATAAGATTGCGTGGCGATCAGGCCGGCACGTAGCGCGTGCCAATCGAAGGCTTGCTCTGCCCGAGGCCGGGCAATTCCCAGACGCCGGCGCCCGCTGGATTGATGTCCGCGGCGATATCGACGTCGATCAGGTACGGCTTGTTCGCCGAGATTCCTTTGCGCACCGCTTCGGCCAAATCAGCGGCGCGGTCGACACGCACGCCCTCGACGCCGGCCGAGCGCGCCATCGCGGCGAAGTCGGGGTTGTAGCGCGCCCCAGTTTTCGGATCATGGAAGTCGGTCGCAAGCTCGCGACCGCCGAGATAGCCGCGCTGAAGGCCGCGGATCGACGCATAGGCGTAGTTGTTCCACACCACCCAGACGACGGGCAGATCGTACTCGACCGCCGTGCCGAGCACGTTCGCGTGCATGAAGAAGGCGCCGTCCCCGCAAACCGAAACGCAGGGGCGATCGGGCGCGGCGAACTTCGCGCCGAGCACGCCGGCAACGCCATAGCCCATCGCGCCGAAGCCCATGCAGCCGATCAGCGAGTCCGGGCGGCGCGGTTTGCAGTAGCTGAGCAGCCAGTTGTGATGCACGCCGATGTCGCTGACGAGGATCGCGTCCTCGGGTAGGCCGCGCTGAATCTCGTGGGCGGCACGCTGCGGATTGATCGGCTGGCTGTCGTCGGTGAAGCCGGGCGCGACGAGCTTGTCCCACTCCTTGCGGTATCCGTCGATCTGCGCAAGCCACTTCTGCCGGGCGTCGAGCTTTTTACTCGTGTCGCGGCGATCAAGCTCGGCCAGCACCTGACGCAGGAAGGTCCGCACATCCGCCATCAGCCCGAGCGCGACCGGGTAGTTGCGGCCGATCTCCTCCGGATCGATGTCGACGTGGATCAGCTTCGTTGGCGGGATCGTGAAGGAGTAGCCGGGGATCCACGAACTCGACGTGCGATCGTCGAAGCGCGCGCCGAGCGAGAGCAGCACATCGGCCTGCCGCGTCGCATGGTTCGCCTGATAGTGGCCGCCGCGCGCCACCATGCCGAGCGCCAACGGATGATGCGTGTCGATCGCGCCGAGCCCGCTCATCGAGGCCGCGACAGGGATTTGCAGCCGCTCGGCAAGCGCGAGCAGTTCCTTCGCGGCGCCGCCGTGGCGGATCGCCTGTCCGACGAATATCACCGGCCGCTCGGCGGACAGCAGCATATCGACGGCCTTCACGACGCCGTCGGGGTCGGCTCCGCAGCGGCTGGAAATGTTGGCACTCCACTCCTGCGGATTGGGAGCTTCCTCGGCGGCTGCCTCCAGGAACACATCGAACGGCACATCGAGCACCACCGGACCCGGCCGGCCGGTCACCATCGTCTTCCAAGCCTGCCGCACCGCGAGCGGCACCATGTCGCCGCGTGTCGGCTGGTAGACGCGCTTGCAGATGCTGCGAACGGTCGATGGGAAGTCCGCCTGGCCTTGGCGGTACATTTCCTGGAACGCGCCGCGATTGAATTGGCTCGTCGGCACATTGCCGGTGACGGCGAGGAATGGGACGGAGTCGAGATATGCGGTCGCGAGCGAGATCGGCAGATTGGCCGAGCCCGGCCCGCACGACGTGAAGGTCGCGACCGGCCGTTGCGAGACGCGATAGTATGCGTCGGCCATGAAGCCGCAGACGCTCTCGTGGTGCGTGGAGATCGTCTTGATGTCGGAGGAGCGCTCGTAGAGCGCGTCGATGAACTGGATGTTGCCGTGTCCGCACAGGCCGAACGCGTAGGGCACTTTCTCTTGGATCAGGTAGTCGACGATGACCTGGGCGCCGTTGAGCTTGTTACTGCCCGACATAAACTCGTCCTCCCGGCGCGCCTTCTGGTTCGACGGCGCGGCACGCTATGTCTCATAATACTGTACGTCAATTGATATCGTGATATGAAGGGTCGGGACAGGGAGTGGGCCGATGGCAAGCCAGCGCGCGTGGTTCGTCCGCAATATCGCCGAGGTGAATTGGCGCGAATTTCCCGATCACCACGGTGGCGCTTTATCGAAGCCGCTGGTGATGCCGGAGACGGCAGGTGCGAAGCACATTGACTATCGCATCTCAATGTATCAGCCGATGGCGTACGTGAAGCTGCACAAACATAAAGTTCAGGAGCAGGTCTATCACGTCATCGAGGGCGAGGGCCTGATGCAGATCGCGGGCGAGAGGCGCGTGGTGCGCAAGCACGACTTCATTTTCCTGCCGCCGGGTGTCGAGCATTCGATCGAGAATACTGGCTTGGTCGATCTGGTGTTTCTGGTGGTGACCTCGCCGGTCACCGATACGACGGAGGTAGCGTGAAGGCGCGCGCCAAGGCCAAGGCCGCCGAGAAGCCGGTATCCGGGAAGCCGAAGGTCGCGCGGCTTGTAGTCTCGCGCCCCGAGGAGGCTGCCGCCGACGACAAGCAGCGCGCCGGCATCCAGTCTCTCGGCCGCGCGTTTTCGATTCTGGAGGAGATCGCGCGTCATCGCGAAGGCATTGGCCTTGCCGACCTGAGCAAGCTTGTCGGCCTGCACAATTCGACGGCGTTCCATCTTGTGAAGACGCTGGCAGCGCTCGGTTATGTGCGGCAGGACAAAGACAACAAGCGGTATCGGGTAGGGCGCCCATTGTTCGCGCTTGCGGCAAGCTGCCTCGACGAGATCGAACTGGTGAACGTCGCGACGCCCATTCTGGAGGACCTCGCGCGCGAGACGGCCGAAAGCGCGCACTTCGCGGTGCGCATGGGCGACGCTGTCGTGGTGATCGCGCGTACGACCGGCCCGGGTGCGTTCCAGTTGACGGATCGCGTCGGCGTGGTGCGTCCCGCGCACTGCACGGCGCTTGGCAAGATCGTCCTCGCCGCGTTGCCGTCGGATCAGTTCGACCGCTTCCTCACGCGCGCCGAGTTGCAGCCTTCGACCGAAAAATCGATTACTGAAGTGTCCGTGCTCCGGCGCGAGATCGAGAACGTGCGCCGCAGCGGTATCGCGTTCGACGATGGCGAGTTCAACCTCGAAGTCCGTTGCGCAGCCGTCGCGGTGAAGGATTTCACCGGTGCGGTTATCGGCGCGCTTGGTATCTCGGGTCCGGTCTGGCGTCTGACCAATCAGGCGCTTCAGACGCGCTCCAAGATTCTCCAGCGAGCGGCGGAGCATCTCTCGGCAGAATTCGGCGCAAAGAGTGCGGCGGAAAACTAGCCGCAGGACCTGCGTGCTTTTTGACGTTGACAGGTCCGCCGCTCGTCCGGATTATCTTCAATAATAAAGAAACGTCTCTCATAATGTGAGAGATCAAGATGCCTTGGCCAGCGGGAGGGACCACCATGACCATCAACCGCAGACGCGTGCTCAAGAGCGGTGCCGCCATCGCCGGTGTAGCGGCGCTGGGCTTTCCGTCGATCCTGCGCGCGCAGGACAAGATAAAGATCGGGCACCTGACGCCGCTTACCGGCTTTCTCGGCGCACTCGGGGCCTACGCGCAACTTGGCCTGCGTATGGCCGAGGAGGAGATCAACAAGTCCGGTGGCGTGATGGGGCGTCAGCTCGACATCATCTCGGAAGACTCGGTCAATCCGGCGACCGGCGCCACCAAGGCGCAGCGCATGCTGGAGCAGGACGGCGCGACGGTACTGATGGGCGAGATTTCGTCGGCGACCGCGCTGACGATCATGCAGGTCGCCGCGCGAAACAAGAAACTGTTCATGCAGATCGGCGCGCGCTCTGACGTGCTGCGCGGCAAGAACTGCAACAAGTACACGTTCCACTGCGATATTCCCAACACCGTGATGGTCAACGCAGTCGGCAAGGCGCTGCTGCGTGACAACATGGTGAAGGGCAAGAAGTTCTTTTCGCTCACCGCCGACTATGTGTTCGGCCACGATCTGCTGCGCGCCGCCAAGGCGTTTTTCGGCGCGAACGAGGGCAACCTGATCGGCGACGAACTGGTGGCAACCGATGTCACCGACTTCAGCCCGTATCTGCTGAAGGTGCGTCAGGCGCGGCCGGACGTGCTGTGCTGCAACCTCGCCGGCAATCAGGTGACCAACCTGATCAAGCAGTATGCCGAGTTCGGCCTGCCGTATCCGATCGTCGGCTTCAACCTGAACACCGCCGATGCGTGGGCGGCGGGCGAGGATAACCTTTCCGGGACCTGGCCGACCGTGTGGCATCACGATCTCGACACGCCGGCGTCCAAGAAGTTCGTTGCGGACTTCACGGCGAAATACAAGAAGCCGCCGGAGAACCACGCCTGGATCGAATACGTCGCGCTCAAGATGATGGCGCAGGCGATGAACGAGACGAAGTCGACCGACACCGACAAGCTGATTGCCTATTTCGAGAAGGAAACCCAGTTCGACGTGCTGAAGGCGCGCAAGGCCTACTTCCGCAACTGGGACCACCAGCTCATGCAGGAGGCCTATCCGTTCTCGGTGAAGAAGAAGGGCCAGTCGAAGGACCAGTACGATTTCCTGGCGCTCGGTCAGGCCATCCCGGGCGCGAGCGAGCCGCTCGACGTCATCGCGCCGACCAAGGAGCAGAATCCCTGCACCTTCTCGTGAGTACTGCTGCGTGAATGCAGGAAGGGTCGCCCGCCCTCGAGCGCGTCGGCGGGCGTATGGGCGGACTTGAGCCATGCCGTTGCTCGAACAGCTCGTCAACGGCGTGGTTCTTGGTGGCTACTACCTGCTGATCGCGCTCGGGCTGTCGCTGATCTTCAGCGTCGGCGGCGTCGTGAACCTCGCGCACGGCGCGTTCTACGCGCTCGGCGCGTATCTGGCGCTCCAGATCTCGCGCTATCTCGGCTTCACCGCCGCGGTCGTGCTGTCGCCGGTCTGCGTGGCGCTGCTCGGCATCCTGTTCGAGCGCTTCCTGCTACGCCGCTTCTATACGGCCGATCCGATCCTCAGCCTGCTGGTCACTTTCGGCCTTGCCATGGTGGCTGAGCAGGCGATCCGCATCGTCTGGGGCGCGGCACCGCTCTCGGCTTCGATGCCGCGCGAGCTGAAAGGCTCGATCATCCTCGGCGACTTCCTGTTCTCGCGTTACCGGCTACTTCTGCTCGGCATCGTGTCGGTGATCCTGCTCGGCATCTGGCTGCTGCTGCAAAAGACCTCGTTTGGCAGAGTCGTGCGCGCCGGCATCCAGCGTCCCGACATGGTGGCGGCGCTCGGCATCCGCCTTCAGCCCTACATGACCACCATTGTGATGCTCGGCGTCGGCATGGCGGCGCTGGGCGGCGCTCTGTTCGCGCCGATCACCATCGTGCATCCCGCGATGGGCGCTGAAATCATTACGGTGGCGTTCGTCGTCGTGGTGATCGGCGGCCTTGGCAGCTTCTGGGGCGTGGTGCTCGCCGCGATTCTGGTCGGCGTGGTGCGCGGTATCACCATCCATTTCGTCCCGGCGGCGGGCGAGGCGTCGATCTACATCCTGATGTTCCTCATCCTTCTGTTCCGCCCGCGCGGCCTGCTCGGCGAACGCATCGAGAAGTTCGAATGAGCGCGCTCGCAAAGCATCGCCCGATGCTGATCGCGCTCGCGGCATTGATCGCGCTGCCGTTGCTGATGCGCGCGCTCGGTCTGTCGATCAACACCGCCGCGCTTGTGGTAATCCTTGCCATCGCAGCGCTCGGGCTGAATCTGCTGGTCGGCTATACCGGGCTGACCTCGTTCGGCCACAGCACCTGGTTCGGGATCACCGCCTATGCGGCGGGGCTGATGCAGATCCACTGGTTTCCGAACCAGATCGTCCTGCCGATCCTGCTGTCACTCGTTTTCATTGCGGCGCTCTCGCTGGTCATCGGATTCCTGATCCTGCGGCGGCGCGGCGTCTATTTTTCGCTGCTGACGCTCGCGCTCGCGGCGCTCACCTACACCATCGCGTTCCGCTGGACTGAGGTGACCGGCGGGGAGGACGGGCTCGGCGGGCTCAAGCGCGGCAGCCTCGGCCCGATCGATTTGGACAACGCCCTCGCTTATTATGCGTTCGTCGCGCTGATCGCGCTGGTCGTTCTCTACATCCTGCTGCGCGTGACGCGTTCGCCGTTCGGCCATGTGCTGGTCGCGATCCGCGAGAACCAGCTTCGCGCCACGTTCCAGGGCTATCCGGTCGAGCGATACAAGCTTGCCGCGTTCGTCATTTCCGCCGTGGTGACGGGATTGGCAGGCGCGCTGCTCGGCTTCCAGACTTACCTGGTCTCGGCGGAGGCTGTCTCGGTACCCTTCTCCGGCGAGCTGCTGGCGATGGTGGTTATCGGCGGGATGCATTCCATCCTCGGGCCGGCACTGGGAGCGCTGTTCTTCATCCTGTTCCGCGAGTTGCTGTCGATCTGGACCGCAAACTGGCTGTTCTGGTTCGGGCTGGTCTTCGTTGCCTTCGTGCTGTTCTCGCCGAACGGACTCGTCGGCACCTGGGCGACAGTGATGCGACGGCTGCGTCCTCCGCCGGAGGAAATCGCCGCGATGAGCAAGCGCAAGATCTATCAGGGGCTCGCGCTGCCGGCCTTCCTGCGGCCCGCGCCGCGCGAAGGCAATGTGGTCGACGTGGTGGGCGTCTCGCGCTCGTTCGGTGGCATCCGTGCGGTCGTGAACGCGAGCCTTGCGATCCGTTCCGGCGAAATCCATGCGTTGATCGGACCCAACGGCGCCGGCAAGACCACGCTGTTCAACGTCGTGTCCGGCCTCTACGCGCCGCAGGGCGGCAGCGTGAAGCTGCACGGTGAGCCGATCGGGACGCTGCCGTCGCATGAAATCTGCCAGCGCGGCATCGCGCGCTCGTTCCAGATCACTAACCTGTTCGGCCGCCTGTCCATCTACGAGAACCTGCGGCTGTCGCTGCAGGCGCGCCACCCCGGCCGCTTCGACGCCTGGCGCGACATTGACAGCTTTCGCAACGTGCACGCCGAGACCACGGAGCTGATCCGCTTCCTCGGCCTCGAAGGCATCGAGACGATCGAAGGCTCCGAACTCTCCTACGGCGGGCAACGCCTCGTCGATCTCGGAATCGCGCTCGGCTCGAAGCCGCAGGTGCTGCTCCTGGACGAGCCGCTGGCCGGCCTCGCGGCCGCGGAACGGGAGCGCGTTGCTGGCCTTATCAAGGACATCGCGGTCAACATTCCGGTACTCATCGTCGAGCACGACATCGATCGCGTCCTCGGTTTTTCGCACCGCGTCACCGTGATGAACCAGGGCGAGGTGCTGGTCGCCGGCACGCCGCAGGAAATTCGCGCCGATGCGCGCGTGCAGCAGGTCTATACCGGTACCGGCACGCCGCCGGTGACCGGCCGCGCGTCGGCCGCCGCGCAGGGTACGCAGGTGCTGCGTGTCGAGCGGGTCAACGCCTTCTACGGCAAGAGCCACATCATCAACGACGCGACGCTCGACGTGCGCGAGGGCGAGATCGTCGCGCTACTCGGCCGCAACGGGGCCGGCAAGTCGACACTGCTCAAGACGATCGCGGGGCTCGTCACGCCCGCCTCTGGCCGTATCGAGTATATCGGCCGCGAAATCGCCGGCATGGCGGCGCCGGATATCGCGCGGCTCGGCGTCGGCTACGTGCCGCAGGGACGCGGACTGTTCGCCGGCATGACGGTCGAGGAAAATCTCGCGCTCGGCCGCTTGGCGCGCAAGACCGACGGCAGCACCGGCGCCGTGTGGAGCGAAGGGGCGGTGTTCGAGCATTTCCCGCGGCTGAAGGAACGTCGCCATGTCGCGGCGGACTATCTCTCCGGCGGTGAGCAGCAGATGGTGGCGGTGGCCCGCGCTCTGTCCGGCAACGTGAAGCTCCTGCTCCTGGACGAGCCGTTCGAGGGACTCGCGCCGACGGTCGTGCAGGAACTGTTCACGGTGTTCGACCGGCTGCGCCGCGATGTCTCTATCGTGATCGTCGAGCACAATCTCGATCTGGTGCTTGCTCTGGCGGATCGCGTTTTCGCGCTGGAGCGCGGAGCCGTCTTCCATGAAGGTCCGGCCGCGCCGCTGCTGACGGATCTTGCGCTCCGCAAGGAAATCCTCTGGCTCTAGTCGCGCCCGGGCCTGGAAGTACCTTCGATTCAGAAGAGTTCAGATACGCTCTAGCTGCGCGGCGCGGTCGCGAGCGCGATCCCGCGCTTCAACTCCGGTTGCTTGGGAAATTCCGGGTTTTCGGCCGCTACAGGCCAACGCCCCGGTTCGAAATGCGGCGCGACCGCCTTCAATTCTGCCAGAAGCTGACGAGCCTGATCCATATTGCCGGCGATTGCCTCGATGGCCGCGAGCGAGCGCAGCAAGAGAGGCTGTCGTGGGTTCAGCGCATACGATTGGCGCAGCAACGAGTGCGCGACCTCGTGGTTTCCGAGTTCGAGTTCGGCTTCGCCGGCAAAGCGCAGCCAGTACGAGTTCGTCGGGTCGTGCGGGCTGAGCCGCAACGCGTAGCGGATATGGTCGATGCCCTCTGCGGCGCGGCCCATCTGAACCAGCGTATGGCCGATGTGGGCGTAGCCTGCGGCGTTACTTGGGTTGATCTCGACGGAACGCCGATAGCTTTCCAGCGCGTCCGAAAAGCGTCCGCGGGAGCGCAATAGAATGCCGTAGGCGAAGTGGGCTCCAAAGTTGTCGGGTGCCTCCGCCAGCACCTCACGCAGGAGCGCCTCGCCCTTGTCGAGATGGTCGGCCCAATCCGGGGCCAGCCGGAGCGCCCCCACGAGGATGTGAAATTGGCCCAGCCCGTGGCGTGCCGAGAGATTGCCGAGTTTGATTGCCAGCACTGTCCTGAATTTGCTCTCGGCCTCCAGCAAGGACGGCAACCTTGTTGGCGTCGAACAACAGGCTCCAACCCTGGTACAAAATTTCGCGCGGGCCAGGATCCTGCGCGTTGCGCTCACCCTCGCGCCGGTAGACCTCGAACTGAAGTTTCCGGCCGAGCCGGATGACGATCTCGTCGCGGACTGCGTCCGCCGCGTTGGCGTCCTGCTCGATACGGTCCGTCCATACGGTGAGGCGGCTCGCGGGATCGATCAGGTGAACCGTGACGCGCAGCTTGTCGTCATGTTGCCGCACCATTCCTTCCAGAAGGTATTGCACTTTCAGTTCGTCGCCGATGGCCGCGACGTCGACCTTGTCGCCCGTGTAGCGGCGCATGGTCTGACGCGAGATCACGCGCAAGGTGGGCACGCGCGAGAGCGCGTCGGTCAGGTCGTCGGTGACGATGTCGGCAACGTGCGTTGATGCGCCGCCCGCGTCCGGCGTGGTGAACCGCAGTACGCCGATCGAGGTGATTGAGGTGGGCCTTGGCGATGCAGCTTTTTTCATTTCGCCGGACGGCATCGGCGGCGACTGCCAAGGATCCGGCGCGACCGCCATGCGCAGGCCCTTGTTGAGCCGCGAGTCCTTTCGCCGCCCAAAACGGTCGATTATTTGCTTCGCATCCAAGCCTGTCGCGAATGTCTCAAGCCGCGAAAGGCTTGCCTTCGCACCAGCGTCGTCGCCGTTGAGCGCGTACGCGGCGGTCAGGCCCGCCCAGGCGCGCGGATACTGTGGAGCCAGCGTTGCCGACTGGCGAAAGCTCTCGATCGCTTCCGGGTAGCTGGAAAGCTCAAGCTGCGCATTTCCGAGAAACTCGTGCCAGATCGCAAGCGCTGGGTCCTTCGGGCTGAGCCGCATGGCGTAGCGAATGTGCTGGATGCCGGCTTCGGCCTCTCCCAATCGAGCCAGAGCGTGGCCGATATGTGCATGCGATCCGGCGTTGCTGGGGTTGAGGTCAACCGCCTTGCGGAAATGTTCGAGGCCGTCCCGCAATCGTCCGACGCCTTGGTACAGAACACCAAGGTAATGCTCTGCGGTCGAGTTGCGCGGGTCGCGGCGCACAGCTTCGTTCAGAAGCTCTTCGGCCTTTGCAAAATGCTTCGCGGTCTCTCGGTCGAGCCGTTGGACCGCGACATTGGCATGGTACGAGCCCAGGCCCATCGTGGCGGCGACATTCCCGGGGTCGCGCCCGAGCGCGTCGAGGAAATACGCCTCGGCCTTCCGGTATTGATCGAGGTTCGTCTTGGCGACCGCCGCATGCAGGGCGGCCCATCCGAGATAGGCCGAACCGTCCGCGCTGTGGTCCGCAGCGCGACGCGCGCCCTCGATCGGCGCCATGTCGATCTGCAGTTCGCGCGCGATGCGGCTGACGATCTCGTCGCGGATCGCATACCGGTCCGCGCCATCGCGCTCGATCCGTTCGGACCACACCGGCAGTCTCGATGCCGGATCGGAAAGTTGGAGATTGACGCGGAGGCCGTTGTCTTGAACCCGAATGCTTCCTTCCAGCACGTATCGTACGTGAAGTTCGGCCCCGATCGTCGCAACATCGATCGGTTGCCCTTGGTAGCGGTTGGTCGTCTGGCGTGAGATCACACGGAACGACGGCACGCGCGAGAGCATGTTGACGAGATCGTCCGTCATCATGTCGGCGATCAGTTGCGTCGAGGCCCCTGTGTCGCCAAGCGCCGTCATTGGAAGGACCGCGATCGGGATGATGTCTTTCGCACCGTCCGGAGCCTGCGAGGGCCCTCGCCAGTAATCAGCCACGGCGGCTGAGACAGGCGCCGGAGCGTTGACCGGTGCGGAGGCTTTGGTTGGCGGCCAGTACAAGCTCAACAATGCCGCGCCGAGAGCAGCGGCACCGACCGCCGTGGCGGCGAGCGAGCGGATAGAATAGTGCCGGGTTTGGCGAATGGGCGGTGATGCCGGAGCCGCGACATCGAGGCGGTCAGGAAGGGGACGCTCGAGCCGGATTGGATCGGGTTTGGAAACCTCGATGGCCTCGCGCCGTTCGGGCATCGGAACGGGCGCAATTTCGTCGGCCCGGATACGTTCGACGAGCTGGCGCGTTGCCGCTTCGGGCTTAACGGCAAGCTCGCGGAGCAGCATTCCGGCGAACACATCGGCCTGCGCCAGTGCCTCGTTCTTTCCGCGATAGCGGGCATAGAGGGTCAGCGCGATGCGCTGCCAGTCTTCGCGCAGCGGATCGAGCGCGAGCAGCTTCTCGGCGAGCGCGATCGCGTCGTCGCCGCGGTCCGTAACCAGAACCGGACGCGACGCATAAATCTCGCAAATGCGCGCGGCAGCGATCAGCATGCGCTGGCGCTGCCCGATCGCCCAGTCGTCGAACCCTTCCTGATCGAGATGCAGGCCGGCCAGGAATTCACCGCCGAACAGGCGCGCGGCGCGAGCGAGACTTTCGGGATCGGCGGATCGACTTAGTTCCTCGAATTCGCGTGCATCGACGGCCCACAGTCCGGGGGATAGCCGGACCATCTCGGTGTCGGCCATGAGAAGGTCCGCCGAGCCCAACTCCTTGCGCAGCGACACGAGCGCCTGACGCAAGCTCTGCCGCGCCTGTTGATTCGTGCAATCGCCCCAGAGAAGCGTCGCCAGCTCTTCGCGGCCCGCCGAGTGGTCCGCCGCCATCCCCAGATAGGCGAGGAGTGCGCCAGTCTTGCGGGTCGAAAGCCGTATCGGAGTAGGTTCGCTGGTGCTGGTGCTGGCGCATGCCAGCGACAGGCGGCCCAGCAGGCGCAATCGAATCGGCATCGGGCGCTGCATTTCCAACGACTTACTCATTCGCGGAGCGACCGGCCGGTTCTGCTGCCCGTTCGAGGGCCTTTCGCTCAAGGAACATCGTATCGTGTCGTCGCGGCAACTCAAGGTCCCGCGTGAAGAGGCCAGCTGGAGAGTTTTTGACGCTTGTTTGGCGTCGCCTTGACGGGCTGCCTGCTCAAATCACCACGCGACAACGCCAGCGGCTTGTCGGGCGTGCGCAGTGGACGGCCAGCACCGGCCCGGTGTTGCCGCAACTGCGTACCTCTGGCCGGGGCCCGGATCGCTATGCGGTCCGGGAACGAGGACGCCTGTCCTCATGGAGGCGGCTGGCGGGAAAAAGACGACACAGGGGAAAGTCATGGCCCAATTCATTCCGACGGACACACTTTTCAACAAGCAATGGTATCTGCTTAACACCGGACAGACCGGCTTCGGCCCGGGCAACATCGATCTCGGCGTCACCTACGTCTGGCCCGACTACACCGGCAAAGGCGTCAAGGTCGCGGTGTTCGACGACGGCGTCGATTTCAATCACGTCGACCTGGTCGCCAATTATAACCACGCGCTCGACGCCATCATCGATGGATCGCCCGTCGACGCAGGCCCGCTGACACCGGCGCAGGTGGGCGGCACCACCGGCTTCAACAGCCTGAACGCACACGGCACGACCATTGCGGGCGTCATCGCGGCGGCAAGCAACGGCGTCGGGACGGTCGGTGTCGCTTTCGATTCGCAGATCGTCGGCGTCTATGCGCCGGTCACCGGAGTCCGAGGCAATACGACGCAGAGCAGCCAGCTCATCCAGGCGATGCAGCAGCTCAAGAATTACGACGTCGCGGATTTTGCGGCGGGTGGCAGCCAGTTCCTCGACGGCCAGGGATCCGCAAATCTTGCGACCTTCTACACCGCCATTCAGTCGGCGGTGACCGATGGACGTGGCGGACTCGGCACGATCCTCGTCAACGCCATGCACAACAGCGGGCCGACATACGGGGGCGTTGACGGCAATTCGTCAGGCTTCGACGCGAACCGCTTCTACATTCACGTGGGAGGCGTATGGGACACTGGCGATGTCGCTCAGTTCACGACCCGCGGGTCGAACATGCTGGTGTCGGGATTTACCCAGACCGGCGCCGTCGGAAGCGGTAGCGCGCGCGGCATCTGGACGACCGACATAACGGGAGCCGACGGCATCGTCCCAGGCGATTGGGTGGATTCCGGCGGCACCTCGCTCGCCGGTCCGCAGATTGCCGGTATCGCGGCCCTGATGCTGCAGGCCAACCCCAACCTCGGCTGGCGCGACGTTCAGACCATCTTCTCGCTCTCGGCCCGCCACACGGGCAGCGCGATCGGCGCCCCGACGCTCGATCCGACCGAGACCGATCCTTGGGAATTCAACGGCGGTGATAACTGGAACGGCGGCGGGCGCCACTACAGCATCGACTACGGTTACGGTATCGCCAACGCGCACGACGCGGTGCGGATGGCCGAAAGCTGGTTTCTGACCGGCAGCGCGGCCGCGACGTCGGCCAACCAGTCATCGCCGACAACGAGCATCAGCTCCGGCGGCCTTGCGATCCCAGACAATACCGGCAGCTCGGTGACCCTGCACTTCAACGTCACCAGCAATATCCGCGTCGAGGAAGTGCGGCTGAACCTCGGGGTCAATCATCCCAGAATTCAGGACCTCACGATCACGTTGATTTCGCCCGACGGCACCACAAGCAAGGTTTTCAACCCGGTCTCCTCGGAGGCCGGGTCTGGCAACAACGTGCCGACCGGATGGGCCTTCCTCAGTGAGGAATTCCGTGGCGAATTGAGCCAAGGCGACTGGCAGGTCGTGATCACCGATCATGTGTCCGGAAACACCGGCACCCTCGGGAACTCAAGCCTTCAGGTGTTCGGTTCGAGCAACCTGACAAACTCGCGCTATACCTACACCGACGAATTCGCTCAGTACGGGAGCCTCTCCGGCCGCGGCACGCTGACCGACACCGACGCCGGCAACGACACGATCAACGCGGCCGCGGTCACGTCGAATTCGACGCTCAACCTGAATGCCGGCGCGACCAGCACGATCGCCGGCAAGAGCGTCACCATTGCGGTGGGCTCGTCGATCGAGAACGCGATCGGCGGCGACGGCAACGACACGCTGACCGGCAATGCACTCGACAACATCCTGGCCGGCGGGCGTGGCACCAACACACTCGACGGCGGCGACGGCAACGACACTGCGGCATTCCTATACAGTCACGATAAGTACGTGATCCAGCGCGTCGCCAACACGATCGTCGTCACGGGTTCGGAGAGCACCGATACGCTGACCAACATCGAGCATCTGAAGTTTTCCGACATCACGCTCGACTCCACCAACCTGTTCTTTCCGCAGATCACCTCGAACGGCGGAGGCTCGACGGCGGCCGCTTCGGTGGCAGAGAACACGACCTCGGTGACGACCGTCACCGCAACGGACCAGGATCCCGGCACTACGCTCAGCTATTCCATCGTTGGGGGCGCGGATCAGGGCCTGTTCCAGATCAACAGCGCGACCGGCGCGTTGTCGTTCGTGACGGCACCGGATTACGAGAACCCGAGCGATGCGGACCACAACAACAGCTACATCGTTACCGTGCGGGTATCGGACGGCACGCTCACGAGCGATCAGGCGCTCACCGTCAACGTCACGGACGTGAGCGAGGCCCCGCCGAATGTGGTGTGGGGCGGATCGCCGGACCTCGGCTCGCGCGGTCCAGCGTTCAAGGTCGCCGGCATCGGCGATTTCGACGGCGACGGCACCAGCGATGTGCTCTGGCGCAATCCGACCACCGGGCAGGTCGACACCTGGCGCCTGGTGAACGGCAACTGGGCTGCCTCCACCGACCTCGGCTCACGCGGAACGGATTGGAACGTCGCCGGGACCGGCGACTTCAATCACGACGGCACCAGCGACGTGCTCTGGCGCAACACCACCACCGGGCAGGTGGACGTGTGGCTGATGTCGAAGGGCAATTGGTCGTCGTCGGTCGATCTGGGCTCGCGCGGTCTCGACTGGCAGATCGCCGGAGCCGGCGACTTCAATCATGATGGCACGACCGATGTGCTCTGGCGCAACACGACGACCGGCCAGATCGACGAATGGACGATGGCGAACGGCAATTGGGCAGGCTCGACCGATCTCGGGTCGCACGGAACGTCCTGGCAGGTCGCCGGGACGGGCGACTTCAACCACGACGGCACAACCGATGTGCTCTTCCGCAACACGCTCACCGGACAGGTCGACGAGTGGGTTATGTCGAATGGCAACTGGAGCAACTCGGTCGACCTGGGTCTGCGTCCGCTGAATTGGCAGGTTGCGGCGGTGAACGACTTCAACGCCGACGGCACGGCCGACGTTCTCTGGCGCAACCAGACGACCGGAGAAAACGACGGCTGGTCCATGTTTAACGGCCAGTGGTTCGGGTCGATCGCCCTCGGTCCGCTCGATCCCGCCTACCAGGTCGCCGGGACCGGCGACTTCAATCACAGCGGCTCCGGCGATGTGCTCTGGCACAACGCCACCACCGGCCAGGTCGCCGGCTGGTTGCTCGGACCGGGCTGACGGCGGCTGACGCCGCGTGCGCGTCAGCCGAACTTCGCCGGCCTTCTCTCGAAGAAGGCCGTGATGCCTTCGCGGAAGTCGGCCGTGCTTGAGGCTGCGATGAATCCCGCACGTTCGGCGTCGAGCTGCTGATCGAACGAGTTCGTCGGCGCATCGTTGACGAGCTTCTTCACCGACGCGAACGCGAAGGCGGGGCCATCGGCGATACGCTTGGCGTAGGCGGCAATCTCCGCCGTGAGTTTGGCTGCCGGCACGACGCGATTGATGAGACCGATCGCGGCAGCTTCCTCTGCGGTCATCGGATCACCGAGCATCGCCCATTCCATCGCGCGGCGCTTGCCGATCAGCCGCGTAATCGACCACGTCGTCCCGCCGTCTGGATTGGTGCCGAGCCGCGTATAGGCCGGTATGAACTTCGTGTCGTCCGCCGCGATGACGAGATCGCACGCGAGAGCGAGACCCAGCCCGCCACCCGCGACCGCACCCTGCACGCCGGCAACCACAGGCGGCTGCATTGTGCGGATCAGCCGGACGATGTCGTGGAACAATCCGATCAGTTTGGCGACGGCCTCCGGCGCCTTGTTGAGATCGGCGTTGAACACCGAAAGGTCGCCGCCGGCCATGAACGAACGGCCTTCGCCGGTCAGCGTCATGGCCTTTACGGACTTGTCGGCATCGATGCGACGCAGAGCCGCAAGCAGGCTTTCGGCCAGCGCAAAATCGAGCGCATTGAGGCGATCCGGCCGGTTCATCCTCACGTTGGCGACGCCTGAAGCAAAATCAAGCCGCACAAGCTCGCTCATGGGATCCTCCGGTGCGGCTGTTCGGCGCCGCCGTGGCGTTGTCACGCCGGTTCGTCGAGGCTACTCTCCGGCAAAAATGAATCCAACTCAATATGGGAGGCCGCCATGCAGGAGGTGCGCAGCGAGCGCCGCGGAGCGGCGTTGTGGCTGACCATCGATCGCGAAGAACGCCGCAATGCGCTCAATGAAGCCGTGCTGACCGGCCTGCGCGAAGGGGTCGCGGGCGCCCGCATTGAAGAAGGAGTTCGCGCGGTCGTCATCACGGGTGCCGGCAAGGTGTTTTGCGCGGGCGGTGATCTGAAGCCGGACGCAAACGGCGATCCGTTCCGCGTTGACCCGGCCGAGGTCGAGAACCCTGTCATCTCCTTATTCCGCGCCATCGTGAATTGCGCCGTGCCGGTAATCGCGCGGGTCAACGGCCATGCGCTCGCAGGCGGCTTCGGGCTCGTCTGCGCCTGCGATTTCGCGGTCGTGGCCGAGCACGCAAAATTCGGCACACCGGAGTCGCGCATCGGGCTGTTCCCGATGATGATATTGCCCTGGATGCTGCGCACGATCCCGCGCCGCAAGTTGCTGGAGATTTGCGTGACCGGCGAGCCGATCACAGCCGCCGAGGCGCTGACGCATGGCATCGTCAATCACGTCGTCCCGTCCGACAAGCTCGACGAGAAGCTGGATCAGCTCGTCGCATCGATTGCCGCAAGCTCGCCCACCGCGATCCGCATGGGGCGACGCGCGCTCGCCATGATGGACGCCCTGCCGTTGGACCAGAGTTTCGAGTATGCGCAGCGCGTGCTGCCGCAGATGGCTCGCACCGAGGACGCGCGCGAAGGCTTCCGTGCCTTCAACGAGAAGCGCACGCCCGCATGGCCGGGGCGGTGAGATGAAAACTATCCGCATCGGCGGTGCATCCGGCTTCTGGGGCGACAGCCTCGAAGGCGCATCCCAGCTTGTGCGGCGCGGCGAGATCGATTTTCTGGTGTTCGACTATCTGGCCGAAATTACCATGTCGCTGCTGGCGCGCATCCACGCGCGCAAGGCGGAGTACGGTTATGTGCCAGATTTTATTGAAGCCGTCGCGCCGCTTCTTGGCGAGATCAAGAGCCGCGGCATCCGGGTCGTCACGAATGCGGGCGGCGTCAATCCGCAGGCTTGCGCAGCCGCGTTGAAGGCGCGCGCGGATGCGGCGGGCGTTGCGCTCAATATTGCGGTGGTGACGGGCGACAACCTGCTGCCTCAACTCGACGCGATCCGCACTCGCGGCACGCGCGAGATGTTCTCCGGTGCAGCATTTCCCGAGAAGCCGATAAGCGCCAACGCGTATCTCGGCGCGCAGCCTATCGCGGCCGCGCTCGATCGCGGTGCTGACGTGGTCATCACCGGGCGCTGTGTCGACTCCGCGGTGACGCTCGGGGCACTGGTGCATGCGTTCGGCTGGGCGTGGGACGACTACGACAAGCTCGCGCAGGGCAGCCTTGCCGGCCATCTGATCGAGTGCTCGGCACAAGCCACCGGCGGCCTGTTCACCGACTGGCGCGACGTGCCCGGCTGGGACAACATGGGGATGCCGGTCGCCGAGTGTGCCGCCGACGGCAGCTTTGTCATCACCAAGCCGCCGCGGACGGGGGGGCTGGTGTCGGTCCTCTCGGTCGGCGAGCAGATGCTCTATGAGATCGGCGATCCAGCCGCCTATGTGCTGCCGGATGTGACGTGCGACTTCCGTGCCGTCACGATGGAGCAGATGGGAGATGACCGCGTTCGCGTCGCGGGCGCGCGGGGTCGCCCGCCGACGCCTGATCTCAAAGTGAGCGCAACCTGGCACGACGGTTTCCGCATGATGGGGACCGTTACCATTGCGGGGCACGATGCTGCTGCAAAGGCGCAGCGCGCCGGGGAGGCGATGCTGGCGCGGGCAGGGCGGCTGCTGGGGGGTCGCAAGCTCGGGAATTTCAGCGAAACCTCTATCGAGGTGCTCGGTACGGAAGCCACTTACGGCGCCAACGCAGAGCGTTCGTCCGCGCGCGAGGTGGTGCTGAAGATCGGGGCGCGGCACGCGAACGAGAAGGCGCTTGAACTGCTCGCGCGCGAGATCGCGCCGGCTGCGTCCTCGATGGCGCAAGGTTTGACCGGCTTCTTCGCGGGCCGTCCGAGCGTTCAGCCCGTGATGCGGCTGTTTTCGTTCCTCTGGCCGAAGGCCGACGTGATGCCGCGGCTGCATATCGGCGGGCAGGAGATCGATGTGCCGTTTGCACCCCATGCTCCGCTCGAACGCGATCAAAATTCTGGGTCCCCGCTTTCGCGGGGACGAACGGAGGAAATGGCCGACGCCAGCGTGCCGCTTATCGCGCTTGCGGTCGGGCGCAGCGGCGACAAGGGCAACGCCGCGAACATCGGCGTGATCGCGCGGCGGCCGGACTATTTGCCCTGGCTACGCGCGAGCCTGACGGCGGAAGCGGTGCACTCATTCTTCGCGCACGCCGGCGTCAGCAAGGTCGAGCGTTTCGATTTGCCGGGCACGCATGCGATGAACTTCCTATTGCACGACGCGCTCGGCGGAGGCGGCGTCGCGTCGCTGCGCATCGACCCGCAGGGCAAGGCCTTCGCCCAGATGCTGATGGATCTGCCGATCGGCGTCCCGCGCGCGCTCGCGGATCAGATCAAGCTCGCGAACCGATGATCGGACTCGACGACAGCACCACGATCGCCGATGCTTTTTCGCGTGCGGCGCACGCCTATGCGGCACGGCCGTTCCTCGCGGTGCCGTCCGGCGCGCATCGCAGCTATCACCGCGACGGCTACGAGATCACGTTCGGCGAAGCGCAGCGTCAGGTGCGCACGCTGACCGAGCGCTATCGCGCAGCCGGATACGGGCTCGGTCATCGCGTCGCGATCCTGCTCGACAACCGCCCCGAATATTTCCTGCACAAGCTTGCGCTGAACACGCTCGGCGTCTCGGCGGTGCCGATCAATCCGGACTATCGTGCCAACGAGATCGCGTATCTGCTGGAGCACTCCGAACCGGACCTTGCGCTCGTTGTCGGCGAGCGACGCGAGCAGCTTGATGCCGGGATGGCGGCGAGCAACCATCGTTCGCCGGTCGCTGTCGTCGACGAGGGCGAGACGGTTCCTGCGCCCGCGAAGGCCGCCATGCGCGGCGCCGCCACGGCGGCGACCGAGGCGAGCATACTTTATACGTCCGGCACGACGGGACGCCCGAAGGGCTGCATGCTCTCGCACGGTTACGAACTTGCCTCGGGCGCGTGGTACGCGAACGGTGGCGGCCTCTCTTCGTTCCGCCCCGAGGGCGAGCGCATCTACAATCCGTTGCCGGTCTACCACTGCAACTCGGCCGTCGTATCTTTCTATGGCGCGATGCTGCACGGAAGTTGCCAAATCCAGCCGGACCGCTTCCATCCCAATCGCTGGTGGGGTGAGGTAAAGGAGACGCGCGCGAGCGTCGTGCATTATCTCGGCGTGATCGTGCCACTGCTGCTCGGCCGTCCTTCGGGCGAAGAGGAGCGCGGGCACGCTGTGCGCTTCGGTATCGGCGCCGGTGTTGAACCAACGCTGCATGCGGCGTTCGAGGAACGTTTCGGGTTCCCGCTTGTCGAAGTGTGGGGCATGACCGAGATGGTGCGGCTCCTGTTCGACAATCAGGCGCCGCGACAGGTCGGCACGCGTGCGTTCGGCCGACCCGCGCCGGGCATCGACGTGCGCGTCGTCGACGAGCAAGACAACGAGGTGCCGCGCGGCACGCCGGGCGAGATGACGCTGCGGCATTCTGCGGCCGAGCCGCGGCGTCATTTCTATTCGGGATATCTCAAGGACGAGGCCGCGACCGTGCAAGCCTGGCGCGGCGGCTGGTTTCACACCGGCGATACGGTGCGACAGGACGACGATGGCATGCTGCATTTCGTCGATCGCAAGAAGAATATCATCCGCCGTTCCGGCGAGAACATTGCGGCGGCCGAGGTCGAGGCGCTGTTGCAGGCGCATCCGCTGGTGAAGGAGGTGGCGGTACTCGCCGTGCCGGACGAAATGCGCGAGGAGGAAGTGCTCGCTTGCGTCGTGCTGCATGAAGACAAGGCACGCGAGACCGCCGCCGACACGTTGTTCGCGCATTGCGACTCACAGCACGCCTACTTCAAGGCGCCGGGCTGGATCTATTTCACCGATACGTTGCCGACGACCGGTACGCAGAAAATTCAGAAGCACCAGATTTTCCCGGCAGGCGGCGATCCGCGCACGCTGCCTGGCATGTTCGATCTGCGTGCGCGCAAGAAGCGCAGGAGAGAGTAAGGTGGGTCGCTATTTCGAGGAATTCGAAGCAGGTCAGCGCTTTGAGACGCCGCGCCGGACAATCGTGGACGCCGACATCTCGACGTTCGCGGGGCTGACGGCGGACTTCAACCCGCTGCACATGGACGAGGTGTTCGCCGCCGAAAGCGACTTCAAGGGCCGCATCACGCACGGGCCGATGCTGGTCGGCATGGCATTCGGCCTGGGTTCGCGCGCCGGCTTGTTCGACGGCACGGTGCTGGGACTGCTCGATATCTCGTGGAAATTCATGAAGCCGGTGCGCCCCGGCGACACGGTGTCTGCGATCGTTACGGTGCTCGAGAAGGCGCCGACCAAGAAGCCGGACAGGGGCGTGGTGACGTTCCAACTCGACGTGATGACGCAGCGTGGCGAGACCGCACAAGTCGGCGTCGCGAAGCTGCTGGTACGCAACAGGAACGCGTCATGAGCAAGTTCGGCCGAAGCGACGAAGAGCTTGCCACGATGCCGCTGACGTTCCGCCATGGTCTTTTCGGCGGGCAGGTTGTGCTCGTCTCCGGGGCCGGGCGCGGCATCGGCAAGGCGATCGCCTATCAGCTTGCGCGGCTTGGCGCGAAGGTCGCGCTCTGCGGGCGCGATGAGGCGCGGCTTAACAACACGGCGGAAAAACTGCGCGCCCTCGGCGCTGACGTATTGGCGCATCCGATGTCGATCCGCGATCCGGATGCGGTGGCGAAGCTCTACGACGCGGTGTGGGCGAAGTTCGGCGTGCTCGATGTGGTCGTGAACAACGCGGGCGGTCAGTTTCCTCAGGCTGCGATCGACTTCTCCCCCAAGGGCTGGAACGCCGTCATCGACACCAACCTCAACGGCACTTGGCACATGATGCAGGCGGCGGCGCGGCACTGGCGCGACGCCAAGCGCGGCGGTGCCATCGTCAACATCGTGGCCGTTATTTCGCGCGGCATGCCGGGCGTCGCGCACACCTGCGCGGCGCGCGCCGGGGTCATCGGGCTCAGCAAGACTGTCGCAATCGAGTGGGCGCCGCTGAACATCAGGGTCAACTGCATCGCGCCTGGCGCGATCATGACAGAGGGAATGGAGGTCTATCCTGATGAGGCGCGGCAGGCCTTGCCGAAATCCAACTTGATGAAGCGCTTCGGCGACGTGCGCGATGTGGCCGACGCGGTTTGCTATCTCGCCGGCCCGTCCGGGGCGTTCATGACCGGTGAGGTCGTGACGGTCGACGGCGGCAATCAGATCTGGGGCGACCAGTGGACCATCCCGAAGCCGGAGTTTTTCAGAGAGTAAGTATCTTCCGCTCGTGCCCGCGAAAACGGGCATCCAGTTGGCCGAGGAGTGGTGGGTCCTGGCGTTCGCCGAGACGAGGGACGAAATGATCAGCGCCGCATCAACTCCCCACCGATGATCAGCTTTCTGATCTCAGTCGTGCCAGCGCCAATCTCCAGCAGCTTGGTCGCACGATAGAGCCGGTTGATCTCGGACTCGCGCATGTATCCGGCGCCGCCAAAGATCTGCACGGCATCGCTGATGACACGCGTGCAGCCTTCCGCCGAATAGAGAATACAGGAGGCGGTGAGCTTGTGGATGTCGCCGCGGCCGCCGGCTCCGACCTCAAGGTCGTTCGCCTCCGCGAGCGTGCGATAGCAATACGTCCGCATGGTCTCGATCGCCGTATACATGTCGGCGAGCTTGGCCTGCATCAGTTGAAACTCGCCGATGCGCTTGCCGAACTGGGTGCGCGTCTTGGCGTAGTCGAGCGCAAGATCGAACGCGCGCTCCGCCATGCCGAGGTTGATCATGGATACGATGGCGCGTTCGAGATCGAGCCCGCTCATCACAACCGACACGCCGGCATTCTCATCGCCGACGCGATTGGCTGCCGGCACGCGGCAATCGTCGAATACGAGTTCGGCGGTCTTTCCAGCACATTGGGATCCTAAGCTTAGAATTCCACGTGGACAAGTTGTCGCG
>JADMIO011288112.1_pt1 | contig 54038 bp, 45 predicted proteins | sample 8958161 | NCBI WGS metagenome assembly JADMIO01 (sample SAMN16585339, study PRJNA669376) | soil metagenome | isolation source: Crop rotation soil | place: USA: Cullars Rotation, Alabama | collected 2011
CCGCGACTTCAAGTCACGTGAATTCCAAGCTTCGGATCCCACTGTGCTGGAAAGGCAGCAGATCATTATTCGCATCGAGCACAAGAAACCAATTCATCACGCGCGCCAGATGTCCCGCGTATTCGTGGAGCAGATCAATGTCCCCTGTTTTCCGGATATACTGATGGAAAGCCACGATCGCCCAGAGCCCACTATCGATCGAACAGATCCCGCCTATCCCGCTATAGTCCGGCGTGCCGTCGTCGATCCGGACATTCGCGGGCATTTGTCCGTTGGGCGCGAGGTGATCAAAAAGAGTGCGGAGTGTGTTCTTCTGTGCGGTTCGAATCTCGTGGTCGTCCAGTTCAATCGTGCCAACGACCGTAAGTGAACCATCGCGCGCCCAGACACTGCGGTAATTTACATCAGTTCCAGTGACTTCATTATCAGTCAACGAACAGGCCGAGAAGCCGAGCGGCGTGATATTCTTTCGGATGGCGATCAGCGCGTGACGATAGCCTGTGGTGATCAATTCGCGTTGCTCTGAAGTGAGCGAGCCCAGCGCTGCTTCCGCAAACAACATTCGCAACGTCGGGTCCAACTCGCCGGCGGAAAGCGTCGTTGCTTCGGGATGCGGCGCGGAAGGAATGACGCCGAAATGCGCAAGACCTTCCAGCACTCCGTCAGCCATGATGTGCGTGGCGTTGAATGTGGGCAGCTTAACGACGGCCTCGATCAATTCGGGTTGCGCGTTTTCCACGACGATTCCTCTGACTTCCGGAAGCATGAAAAGACTGCCGTCGTTTCCGGTGTCACCAGCGACCAGGACCGATTCAAACGGAACTTCACAGCGCTTACAGAGCCATTCCAGAGCCGTGCCTTTGTTCGTGTTCTTCGGCAGAATATCCAAATCGCGGGCGCTGGAATAAACGATACAGACCTCAAGACCTTCGGAGGCCAGCCGTTCGGCCAAAGTGGCAAGCGTTTCCTGTGTCGCCGAATGGAGGTACCAACTTGATTTGTATGGGTGCAGGAATTCCGGCGGTTGGCGAGTCACTCCGGGAAAAGCGCCCACAATCGCCTCGATTTTCTTTAAGTCCCAGGTGCCGCTGAATTGTTCATTAAACTCTCTCAAGGACTTTTTGCGCCGCCCGTCATAAATCTGGGTGCCTACTCCACCAATTATATAGTCAGGCCAGGGGAGCGTTTGTGTGGCGAGCAGGTCGATCACATCCTGCACGAGGCGCCCGGAAGCATAGCACAGGATGGGACGCGAGGACCTCGGCAGCGCCTGCCACGCGGTCTTAAATCGGCGGGTCGCCTCCGGATTGCCTAACAAAGTGCCATCCAGATCGGAGCAGAAAAGTCGAACCGGCTTCGTCTGGACATTTGCTTCAGCATGCATCACAGAAGGATAACCGTTCCGTGGGCAGGAGTCGATGGACGCTCGGGAAAAGCCGTTTCAATCCGCGTCGTTCCAAGGTTCATCCCACTCGGTGTCCGCAAGGACGAGGGTCGCAGCGGGCCGTTGCTCGACCGCCGCGATGAGTTGTTGCGCCACGCCTGTCCAGGTAAACAGGCTGCGTGCCTTGTGCGCTCCCATCCGGGCCATGCGCGCCCGCAAGCGAGGATGACGAAAAATTTTCAGCATCGTAATGCCGAGATCTTCTTTGTCGAGCGGGTCGGTGAAGAGAGCGTGCCGCCCAAAGGTCAGCGTTCTGTAGAGTCCGCCATGGATCGTCACCACCGTTGGTGTGCCCGAAGCCATTGCTTCGACCGCGGTCATTCCGAACGGCTCGTAGCGACTGGAAAGGACGAATACATCCGCGGCGCGGTAATAATCCGCCAGTTGCTCATCCGGGATGAAATTGCCGAATTGTACTCTTTCTTGCAGGTTCAGGCGTGCGACCAGTTCCTTGAGTTCGCAAAAAAGCGTCTCTTCGAGTTTTGTCGGGTTGGTGCCGCCGATGGCAAGGTATAATATCGCTTCTGGTTCCCTCGCTGCGAGAACGGAGAACCCTTGGATGAGCAAATCGTAGCCCTTGTTACGCGCAAGCCTGCCTATCGCCATTACCACCTTTTTCGAGAACCCTAGCCGTTGCCGAACGCCGATACGGCTACCCTCCCCAACTGGGAAAAACCGGTTATCGTCGTAGCCCGGTGCGATCATTCGGCAGTTCTCTGGAGGAGCTTCATAATCGCTTTTCAAAAGGTCCAATTGCTGCGGCGTCGTGGCGACAACCAGATCGGCATCGGAATAAAGCAGGCGCTCATGACGTATCCTTTCGGCGAAATTGTACTGCTTCTCAAACTTGGCTGCATTCCCGGGGTAATCACCTTCCATTTGCCGTTTCTTCCAAATGCCGAGGGAATGAGGAGTATGAACGTGCGGCACATCCAGCGCCTCGCTTAAATGCTGTCCCGCCACGCCGGCGTCCCAGTAATGACTGTTCACGAACTGGTATTTCAGGCCGTTTCTGCTAATAAAGCGCAACGCATTTTCACTCCAGGCGGGCAACTTTTCATAAAGATATTCTTTCGGAATAAAGTTCGGCCCGCCACACCGGGGACGAATGATCCGAACCTGTTCTGCGACCGGTTCGATTTCTGGTTGATCCTCGAAGCGCCGGGTCCAGATGTCCACCTCGTAACCAAGCTGTGCGAGTTTTTTCGACAACTCCAATACATAAACAACCTGGCCGCCTGTGTCCGCCGCACCCAGGGGCGGTTGAGCGGCGACGTAGCCATGCGTGGAGATCATAGCTATCCGCGGCAAGGCCGAGTTCTGATGGAGAATACTTTCGTTCATGAAAGGTTTAGTTGGCACTTTCTCATGCGTTTCGCTCACTGGCGCATGCTCAAAGAAGTGCCAAAAAAAATAAAGGCCACCCCTGAGCGTTGCGCTCAGATGGCGGCCCGACCATCTTGAAAGTCCTCCAGAAGTCAACGCCTCCGGACCCTTTTCCTCACGGAGATTCGTGAGGAGTTTAACGTTTATTGATCAAAATCTAGCATCGACACATCTCCGCGACAAAATCTTTCTGCGTATTTTCCACCTCGAAGGCACGCAACCGTGCGGCGTCGCGAGCCGTGAAATCGCGCATAAATTAATTTCTCGGCGCACGGATTCGATCGCTCAAACTTTCTCCAAGTCGCACCGATTGAACGGATTCGTTTTTGGAGATGAGTTGTTCCGCCTTCAAAAGGGAAAGGACGTCGGAAAGACGGTCTGTTTGGTGCATAGCGGCCGCAGCTACTTTTCGGCTTTTCGCCCGAAAGGCGACGGAACAGCCCGCGGCTTGGAGCATGCAGATATCATTTTCTCCGTCGCCCACGGCGAGGATCTGACCACTGTCCAGGGCGAAGCGTTCTTTTAGATGCGTAAGAACGTTCAGCTTGCAGTGATCGTGAATGGAGCAGCCCTTCGGATGGATCATCGCCGGGCAGAGGTTTACGCGACCACTCGCGCGGCCATTCTTGAATCGCATGAAGTGGGCGAAACAGAAATCCGCGAAGACGCGGCGCCGGATAATCTCCGCGGCGCAATGATAGCTGTCGGTAACAATGCCGACGCGGTAACCGGCTTTCCGCAAGCCCACAATGGTTTCGACAGCGCCCGGCATGAGCGGGATTTCACGCGCGGTTTCCTCGAAAACTTCGCGGCGAACGCCGCTAAATACCGCGGCGATCTGCTTCATTCGTTGCCGCGGAGGCATGGTGTAATTATCCAACAGCGCAGCGAGATCCGAGCATTTGCCAGTTGCTTCCGCAAGTTGAAGGACGAAACGGCCATTGAGAATGACGCCATCCATGTCGAACAGAGCAACACGTTCGGAAGAGCCGACTGAGTTGAGAAAACCGTCGAGATTCAATCCGCGCAGGCGTTCATTCTCACGCGTCTCGCGGATGTAGGAGAGCCGCAAACGACCGGCGCGGGCGGCGCGCTCCAGAACGCTTCGGGCCACTTGGGTGGCCATTTCGCCAAGCTTTTCCAAAGGGTGGCTGCGATGTTCAATGCTGCCGATGTCCACTTCGCAAATGCGAGCCCCTGAGAGGAACGCGTCGATGAGAAGGCCGATATCAACACCGTAATCATTCTCGAACCTGAAATTTCGCAGCACGCCAGCGCGAGCCGCGATGATGCCGCTGAGGGGCTGTTCGAGCGCGCTCAATTCCGGGAAGTACGTCCGAAGAAGTGGTTTCGCGGTGAGAATGGTAACGCGTCCGGCCAGTCGCGCGAATTTGGCCTTAACAAAATCAGCCGAGTTCGCGAGGAGCGGCTGCGTGATCGCTTCGATCGTGTCGGGCCGGAGTTGGCTGAGATCGCCATCGAGATAAACGACGATGTCGTTCTGAGCTTTGCGAAGGCCATCCTCCATCGAGGCGCCTTTCCCCAACAAGGTGCTGGTGACAACGCGCGCACCCGCCGCGTGAGCAATTTCGGGAGTGCCATCAATCGAGCCATCATCCACTACGATCACTTCGTTCACCAGCGGGGACTTGAGCGCAAACTGAACGACAGAACTGATCGTCGAGGATTCGTTGAGGACCGGGACGATTACGGAAACCATGTTCCTGCGGATTTGGGCGTCGAGATTCCGATGGAAGATCATGGGCTTTTCTTTCTTTTTGGGTTTAGAGCCGCAGGAGACAACAGCAGTGAGCACTCGATCACCAACTCTCCCGCAAGGAACGGTTTGTTGGACGCGAGGAAAAAGCGCCGTGTTCGAACTTTTTTTTGCGCGAGCGTACGCATTCCGGCAAAATGTTTATGACGCAGCAATCATTTAATCAAGGAGATGAGCGACAGCGGATTGCCAGAATCAGTGGAGCGATTTATCGCCGCGGAAATTCATTCACTGGAGCAAATGCGATTCTGCTGCTTCTTTCTGGCAATCCGCACACGTGGTTCAACTCGGCGACAGTCTATGAGGTGGTCAAAAGCAATCGGAGTTCGGTGTCGCAATGGCTCGAAAGATTGGCTGAGCGAAAAATCTTGGCGTGCGAGGTCAGAGGAGCGGAAGCATATTATAAATTCAGTCCGGTGGATGAGAGTATCTGGAAGCAGGTGACGGAACTACGCGACACGTACAAGAAAAATCGGTGAAAGTAGTCCAGGTCATTTACGGGAAAACGCCGGATGCAGTTTCGGAGTTTGCGCGTGCGTTTCGCGTAAGAAAGGACGGGGGATGAGGGGCCAGGTTATCTATCTGCTCTGCGGGCTGACGAGCTTGGGATGCACCGTGTTGCTGATTGGGCGGTACCGCAAGAGCAGGGCTGATCTGCTCTTTTGGAGTGCGGCGGCTTTCCTGGCGTTTACTGGCACAAATATTCTACTTTTTGTGGACCTGGTTATCGTGCCCACGATTGACCTGTCGGTTGTTCGGAACTCAATCAACATGCTTGGTGTTCTAGTTTTGCTCCTCGGGCTCATCAAAAACAGTACCTAGATGGTTCCGATCATTAACCAATTTCTTTCGGGAGGAATCGCTGTTGGATTCCTGGCGATTGCCTTTTTCTTCCTGCGGTTTTGGCGCAAAACACGCGACGGTCTGTTCGGAGTATTCGCGATTTCTTTTTCACTGTTGGCACTGGAACGTGTCCTGTTTTTGATCATTGCGGCGGGAATAAACGGCATCCCGCCTGGGGATGAGGCGCGTTCAGCAGTATATCTTGTTCGCTTCTGCGCGTTCTTCCTGATTATTCTGGCGTTTGTTTTAAAGAACCGGCGAAAAACCCGGTAGGCCCAGGAGGGCGATGTTTTGGCGCCGGGCGATGATAAGCCTTTTAATTAAGGTCTAACCGGAAGGCGAGCGCACGCTCTTTCTGCCGCAAAGTTATCGTCGATGACGGTAAGTTGATCATCAGCCTTTACAGAGCGCTCTGCGAAAGATCATTGTAAACCAGTCGTGACTTTGATGTTCTGGAGTTCTTGACGGCTCGATTCCTGTACACAAGAGTTCCGGCGAAACAAGGAGTGAGCGAGCGACCGAATCCGCGACGAAATACAGACCTGAATCTTCGGTTGGTGCCCGCCTCTTTCGTGGCTTTAATTGCGGTCGGTACGCTGGCGCTGGCTCTACCGTTTACTCATCAACCGGGCGTTTCAATTTCCTTCGTCGACGCGCTGTTCACAGCCGCTTCCGCTACCTGCGTCACCGGACTATCTACAGTTTCGATCGGGGACACATTTAGTTTTCCCGGGCAAGTCGTACTTTTACTGCTGATCCAATTGGGCGGTCTCGGCATAATGACGGCCGGCACGCTGATCGTGCTCTTGACTGGAAACCGGTTAAGCTTGAGGCACGAAGTCGGCATTCACGGAACATTCGGGCGATTGAAGGCAGCGCGCGCCAAAGATGTGCTCCTTTACGCATTCATTTTTGTTGTGATTTTAGAGCTCGCGGGCGTTGTCATTCTTTTCCCACTGCTCTCAAACAATCGGCCGGAACAGGAAATACCGGATCTGTTATGGCAGGCGATTTTCCATTCGGTCAGCGCATTCTGCAATGCGGGGCTTTCGATCTATCCGGAAGGGCTCGCGCGCTGGCGAGGTGAACCACTGATGTTGTTAAACACAGCGTCATAAGTAAGTGCGCATATGTCAGGAGTGTGTTTGGCTGGAGCCATGAAGCCAATCAAGATTTCCGACGCTTCAACAATGGTCCTGGCTCTGCAGGATGAGATTCGGCGATCGGATGAATCGCGCTATGACCACCGACTCCATGGCGTGCTCCTGGTCGCGCAAGGTTTAAGCTGCCGGGAAGCCGCCGGGATTTTGGGAGACTCGCCTCGCGCGGTGGAGAATTGGGCGCATCGCTTCGAGCAATCGGGCTTTGCCGGTTTGACGGAGGGCGAGCGGACCGGTCGGCCCTCCCGCTTGAGCCCGGCCCAACTGGCCAAAGTGCAAACAGCTCTCCGCCAGACTCCGCGTGAAGCCGGGTTGGCTGGCGGCGGCGTTTGGGATGGCAAGACGCTCTCTCGTTACCTGGAGGACAAACTGGGCGTGAGCCTCAAGGCTCGCCAATGTCAGCGGCTTTTTCGCCAGTTGGGTTTTCGCTTCCGTAAACCGCGCCCGGTGGTGGCGCAAGCCGATCCGCAAAAACAAGCCGCGCATAAAAAAACTCCGCGCCCTGGCCAAGGATCCCGCCGTTGATCTCTGGGCGATCGATGAAGTTCATTTTCAACAGCATGGTTCGCGCGGACGGATGTGGGTTCCGCCGGAGGTCGATGATCCCATCCTGCTCCACGCTCCCACCCGGAAAAGCGTCTGTTACTTTGGGGCGGTTCGCTTGCGGGATGGCAAGTTCCTCTTCAGTCGGGAAGCCGGTCGCTTTGATGGAATGACGACTTGGAATTTTCTGGCCAAGCTGCGCCAGCGCAGCCGGCGGGCTGGGCGGCGCGTGGTGGTGATCATCGACAACGCCAAATACCACCACGCCACCCTGCATGGCGCGTGGCGAGCGGAACAGGAACCCGAGTTTGCCTTAAGCTACCTGCCGCCCTACAGCCCGGATTTGAATCCCATCGAACGCATCTGGAAACTGACGCGCCGGCCTTGCTTGCACAATCGCTACTTCCCAACGCTGGATGAGGTAATCGTCGCCGTCGAAGAGCAGTTCGCTTTTTGGACCAATCCAAATGACATACTCAAACGTCTGTGCGCCGTCGCATAGATGCGTATTTACTTATGACGCTGTGTTTAGTGATCGATCTGTTCGTGATTCTGGGCGGTCTCGGTCTTCTGTCACTGGTGAACCTGAGGTTCTTTTATCCCTGGCGCAAGGATCGGCGGAAGCGCGGGGCTTTGAGCTTGCAAACCAAGCTTTCCATCTCGGCGGCTGCGCTGCTCCTGCTGGCCGGAACGCTCTTAACTCTGCTCCTGGAATGGAACGGGTCGCTCCATCCGGCAGGTCTCGCGGACAAAATCTCCTGGGCGTTTTTTCACTCGGCGATGACACGGACGGCGGGTTTCAATGTGGTCGATATCGGGAGTATGGGCCCCGCGACACTGCACCTGACCATGATTTTAATGTTCATCGGGGGTGCGCCTGGTTCCATGGCGGGCGGGATCAAAACGACCACCGCGACACTTTTGTTCCTCAACGCCTGGGCCGAAATTCGACGAAGAGAGGATGTGAACGCTTTCGGGCGGCGAATCCCGCGCGGGCAGACGCGGATCGCGGTGCTGGTGTTTCTCTTCGCCGCCACGAGCGTAATGCTTTTTATCGGGTTGTTGATGCTGGCCGAAGATGGGCACCCGGCCGCGACAACTCCACACTATTGGCACGCGCTGATTTTTGAGGGGATATCAGCCTTCGGCACAGTGGGCCTTAGTACGGGAGTCACGCCTCTGCTCACGCCATTCGGCAAAGCAATTATTATCCTGTTGATGTTTTTTGGACGAGTGGGTCCTCTTCTTCTGGCTCTCTATCTCTGCAGACCGGTTCTCCCGTGGCACGTGCGCTATCCGGAAGAATCTGTCTCCCTTGGTTGATTTATGAATTTGCGCATTTTTATTCTCGGCGGCGGACGCTTTGGGACGCATCTGGCCACGCGGCTTTCGGAATTCGGCGCTGAAGTTATCCTGGCGGACAAAAGCGCGCAGCGGGTGGAGGATCTTGCCGAAGACGGTTTCCACGCGGTACAACTCGATGCGGATGACGAAGCGGCACTCAAACAAGCGAACGTTCAATCGGCCGATGCGGTGGTGGTAGCGATTGGAGAAAACATGCAAGCGAGTATCCTGGCCACGCTGCTGCTCAAGGAGATGAAAGTGCGGCGTTTGATTACCAGGGCGGTGGACGAAAAGCACGCGCAGGTGCTTGAGAAACTGGGCGCTGACCTCGTGCTGCTGCCCAGCCGTGACATGGCCTATCGACTGGCCGAAAGGCTTCGGGCACGCTCGCTTTCGGACCGGCTGCCGATTACCGACCAATATCAACTCGCCCATGTGCGCCTGGGGCCCCGGCTGCATGGAAGCAAATTAGCGGATGCGCGTCTGCCCGCCGAGTTCAGAATTACGGTCCTTCTCATCTCGCGTCCGCTCGCCACTGAAGGAGCTGACCCTGGGGAAAAACTGGCGCCAAAAACCAAAGACATGGAGCCCGAACCACACCTGGTGCTCCAACAAAACGACATTCTCGTTGTTTCCGGTCTTCGCGAAAATATAGATCGCTTTGAACAAAAGTGTGGGCTCGAAGACACGTTGTCGCAGAGATAGGCAGCAACTCTCTTCGCCAACTGCAACCGACGACTTGCTGTCTCTAAATTTGGTTCAGTCAACGTTAGCGAGTGCAGAGTTGAAGGCGATCAGTGGGAGATGGCCATGCCAATCACGACTGCCAAGTACACGCCGTAAGCGCTCAGGAGCAGCGCGCCCTGACGTCGAGTGACACAACCGTCAGTCATCAATACGTAAAGCAGCAAAATCATGGCGATGAGCAGGGCTGGAAAATTAAAGAGTTGAGTGGCGCGATCCATTCGCACCTCTTGAAGGACCGCCGCTGTCCCGATGATCAATGAAAGATTTGCAATATTCGCGCCAAGGATATTCCCGACGGCCAGATCGGAAACCGCTTTCCGGGATGAAGTCAGCGCAGTGATGAATTCGGGGAGCGAGGTGCCCACCGCGACAACAGTCAGTCCGATGATCATGGACGAAATGCCCAGCATAGCGGCGACATTCACGGCGCTGTTGACGAGAATCTTGCTCCCGACGATCACGACGCCAGCGGCAAAGATGAATTGCGAGCCCGCGCCCCATTTTGTTTCGAACCATGGGATTCGACCGATCGCCGCGGCCTCGATCGCGCCCGCTTCCTTGACGATCTTCGGCTCCCTTTGGCGGCTGTGTCTGAAGAAATCGTATCCGAAATATCCCACGCCTGCGGCGATCAACAGCCAGCCTTGCGCCCGGGACAGCAACAAGTCAGTCGTCATTGCAAACAGGGCCACGCCGAGGAGGAACATCGTAATCAAAGCCAGGCGCAAGGAAGGAAGGTGCACATCGATTTTCTTGATCGCCGCGGTGGTTCCGAGAATCAGGCAGATGTTGCAGACGCAGGAGCCGATTGCGTTGCCGAGCGCCAGTCCGGATTCGCCTGTATTGCCCGCCATGATCGAGACAACCAGTTCCGGCGTGGTCGTCGCCAGGCTCACGAGGGTGCTTCCGATCACGACCTTGGGCAGTCGTAAAAGCTCCGCAATGCTCACAGCGGCACTCACGAAAAGGTCGCCGCCTTTAATGATTATGGCCAAGCCGATGAAGAGGAGAAGAATTTGCAGTGCCATAGTCAGTTCGGGATTGCCTTCGGTTCACGCGTCGCCCAGTTCACCACCTTGCCAATTGAGAGCCCCTGCACGAGAATCGAAAAGACAACGATCAGGTAAGTCATGGCGAGAATCAGCTCGCGCTCCGTGCCGGCTGGCAGAGATAAAGCCAGCGCCACGGAAATTCCACCGCGCAGCCCGCCCCAGGTCATAATGGTGACGGAGCCTCGCCCGAAGCGAAACCACCTTTTCAGGACTGCGACTGGAAAAATCACGCTGATCCATCGAGCCAGGAGCAAAGCTGGAACTGCCGCCAGTCCCGCCCACAGGCGTTCCCGGCTGATTGACAGGACGAGCACCTTGAGCCCAATCAACACAAAAAGAAATGCATTGAGGATCTCATCCAGCAATTCCCAGAACGTGTCGAGATGTTGGCGGGTCGTTGCGCTCATGGCGAAAGCGCGTCCGTGATTGCCGATCAATAATCCCGCGACAACAATCGCTATGGGGCCGCTCATGTGCAGCGCACTGGTGAGGGCGTAGCCGCCAATAACGAGAGCGAGCGTGAGCAATACTTCGACCTGGTAATTGTCAACCGACTTAAGCATGCGATAAATAATCCAGCCAATCACCAACCCAAAGAGCGCGCCACCCACAGCTTCGTGCAGGAACAAAGCAGCCACCCGCCCCGCGCTTAGTTCATGACCTCCGATGGCGATTTCGCGCATCACGAGAAACGCCACGACACCGATTCCATCGTTAAACAGCGATTCACCCGCAATTTGCACTTCCAGACTTTTGGATACGCGCGCGCTCTTTAAAATCCCCATTACCGCGATCGGATCGGTTGGCGAAATTAACGCCCCGAAAAGAAGAGCCCAGGCGAACGAGATCGGCTGGCCAAGCCAAAGCAGGATGTAGAACACCGCGGTCCCGAAGACAACCGTCGAAAGAATTACCCCGACGATGGCCAAAGTGCCGATTGGCCAGCGCTCGCGCGACAAATCGGCCAGATCAATGTGCAGGGCTCCGGCGAAAAGGAGAAAGCTGAGCATGCCTTGCATTAACGCCTCGCTGAAATCGATGTTCTGGAAAACCTGTCGCGCGCTGCTGGAAACAGACGGGTTGAACGAAGCGATGCCGATTAATACCAGAGAAGCGACCAGAGCGATCAGCATCACGCCAATAGTGGTCGGCAGTTTGATGAAGCGATAATTGAGATAGCTGAAAAGGGCCGTTACCGAAATCAAGATGGCAACTGAATCGATGACGCTCACAAAAGGTAATGCTTCCGCCGAATTGGGGGCCCGCCCAATTCCATTGCCTCCGAAGCACCCGCCTCGAACCCTTGGTCGCAACGCTTACGAGCTGCGATGGGTATAACTTTTTCGCGCTCTCTGGTCAAATCCGGGATTAAATCGAAATTAGAGTATTAGCACATTCCCCAGGCGTGCTTTGTTGCTGTCCCCGCAGTGGTTCGACCTCTTCACCGTGCTGTGTCGTTTTTCGGGAGGAGATGTGTGGGAACTGTTTGGAGGACTTTGAGAATCAGTTCCGCCTGAGAGTTGACAGAGCTTTGCGCTACGGTGGCGTGAGCTGCAGGGTTCGAATCGGGCGCAACAAGCAGTCAGCAGAATTCTGACGAAAGTCATCCAAGCTGCGCCCCAGCCCGCCCGCGGGTTGCTTGCAAAGGGGGCGTTACGCCTGTATCAAATCTCCCGCGTGTCCAACCAACAAACACTGAAGCAGAATGTCAGTTTTGCCGGGATCGGCTTGCACAGTGGCAACCGGGTGAACATGACTTTTCTGCCGGCGCAGGCCAATACCGGGATTCGGTTTCGGCGCGTTGATTTGGATGGAAAGCCGGAGGTCGAAGCGCGGATTGAAAATGTCGCCGAGACAAATCGTTCCACCACGCTCGCCAAAGGCAATGTGAAGATTCACACGGTCGAGCATGTGCTTTCGGCCTTTGCCGGGTTGGAAATCGATAATGCGATTGTCGAACTGGACTCGAACGAGCCGCCCATCGCCGATGGCAGCGCGCGCGAATACAGCCGAATGTTGCACAGCGCCGGGCTGCTGGCGCAACCGGAGAAACGGGACGTTTACCAGGTGAAAGCGGCGCTGGAAGTGCGCTCCGGCGATACGATTCTGTCGATGTTGCCGGATGAACGTTTGAAGATTACGTGCACCAGCGCGGATAAGGAAGGGCGCTTTACCCAGTTTTTCAGCCTCGATCTCTCGCCGGAGAATTGGGAGAAGGAGCTGTCAGCCGCGCGGACGTTTTGCTTTTACGAAGAGATCGAATATCTCATCAAAAACGGGCTGATCCGGGGTGGCAGTCTGGAAAACGCGGTAGTGATTCGCGATGACGCGGTGCTCACGAACGAGCCGCTCCGTTATTCTGAAGAGTTCGTGCGCCACAAAATCCTGGATATTGTCGGCGATCTCTCGCTGGTCGGAAAGCCGCTGGCCGGTCATGTGATTGCGGTAAAACCGAGCCACAGCGCCAATTGCGAGCTGGCGCGTCAAATCGCCGCTCAGATGCGCAAGCCAGCCGGTGGAAAGACATTCGTTCCGCCGCCGCCTGAATCTGAAGAAGGCGAAAAAACCAATGGCATGCCCGCGGCTGAAGGTGCGATGGATGTTGAGGAGATCATGCGGCTGCTGCCGCATCGTTATCCGTTTTTGATGGTCGATCGCGTGACAAGAATTGAAGGGAACAAGATCAGCGCGCTCAAGAACGTGACGATGAACGAGCTTTATTTCCAGGGCCACTTTCCGGGCCACCCGATCATGCCGGGCGTGCTGCAATTGGAAGCTATCGCGCAAGTGGCTGGAATTCTGATGCTCAAACAGCTCGAGAACCAGGGCAAGCTGGCCTATTTCATGTCCGCCGAAAGCGTGAAATGGCGCAACCCGGTCCGGCCAGGTGATACGCTGCTGATCGATGTGGAACTGACCAAAGCGCGCGGCAAGATCGGCAAAGCCAAAGGGGTCTGCTCGGTGAGCGGACGAGTCGTGAGCGAAGCGGAAGTGACCTTTATGTTGATGGATGGCTGATGATACACGCGACGGCCGTTATTCATCCCAACGCGCAAATCGGCGACAATTGCCGGATTGGCCCGTACTGCGTCATCGGTGAAAAGGTCGTGCTCGGTCCGGACTGCGTGCTGCACTCGCACGTGGTGATTGATGGGCACACCATGCTCGGTCGCGGGAATGAGATTTTTCCTTTTGCGAGCATCGGCCTTAAGACGCAGGACCTGAAGTGGAAGGGCGGCGTCACGCGCACGGAGATCGGCGACCAGAACACGTTTCGGGAATACGTGACGATACACAGCGCGACTTCAGACGGCGAAGTAACGACAGTCGGTTCGCACAATCACATTCTCGCCTATTGCCACGTCGCGCATAACGTCACGCTCGGAAATCACATTATCATGTCAAATGTGGCGACACTCGCGGGCCACGTCACTGTCGAAGATCATGCGGTGATTGGCGGGTTGGCGGCCATTCACCAGTTTTGCCGCATCGGCAAAATGGCCATTGTCGGCGGTTGCTCGAAAGTGGTGCAGGACGTTCCGCCTTATATGCTGGCGGATGGTAACCCGGCGGAAACACGCACCGTCAACAAAGTTGGCATGGAACGAAACGGTGTTTCGGAAGAGGCGCAGGACGCTTTGCGGCGTGCGTATAAAATTTTATTTCGCGAAGGGCTGACTATTTCCAATGCGCTGGCGCGAATTGAAAAAGAATTGCCGCCGCTGGGCGAAGTGCAGCACCTTATCGCGTTCACACGCTGCAGCTCACGAGGGATCAGTAAATGACCGATAAGTAGTGTGTGCCATCTCTCGGGTTGAAGCACTTTTTACTGACGTTACAGTACCGCGAAGTGAATGGGTCGGATCAAACGGTGGTCGTGATGTTGGCGGTGCTCCTGGTCACGACAGCTGTGATTGGGGGGTCGCTCGCAGCAGGGCTCACCGCATTTTGCAGACGGCGCAAACGCAATTTGATTCGTCTGCCGGAAGCTCCGGCTGATTTTGGGCCGTTTGTTTTCGAACGTCCGAGTCGCTGGCTCGCGGTCAAATGCTCGAATCTGCAAAAAGTTCAGGCGGCGCTCCGTCTGCACAATCCGACTCCCTGTCCGCTCAGTGAAGGATTCACCCGGTTGACTGATCGAAAGCTGTTCATTTCACCTCCGGTGAAAGGTTGGATTCTGGTGCTCGGCAATTCACTGCCTGATCCGACCGATGACATTGATAAACTTTACCATTTCCTGATGCGGGTGGCCGACCAGGTCGGTTCGGTCCAATACTTCTGTGCGAATCGGGTAGTGGGACATCACACCTGGGTGCGAATTGAAAATAATCGCGTTTATCGCGCCTATTCCTGGGCGGGTGAAACGCTCTGGAACCAGGGCGACCGCACCGCCGCCGAACGCGAATTGGAACTCAAGTGCTACAATTACGGAGACGCACCGCTCCCGTTCCCATTCACCGCGCGCGATTCGCACCTGGCCAACACCGACAAGATCACGCAATTGGCGGCCCGCTGGAGTGTCGATCCACTGGCGGTAAATAATCACGCGTTTCGAGCGGCCTTTGGCATCGCCGGCGAACTCAATCGTCGCTAATAAACGACGGTAATTCACCCACATGGGAAAGCGGTGCAGGCCAAAGAAAAACTTGTTGGTAGGCTAACGAGAGTGGACTATTAGCGCGATGCGGCTGCCTACTTTTTTTACCTCGATTCTCGCGCTTAATCTCGTCTCGTGCAGCGAGTCGGCAAGCGGTGAGGCGGGTGGGAGCGCAAGTAAGACGTCTGGACCTACAAATGCCGCCGCAATCAAAGCTGCACAGGCGCAAAATAAATCGGCTTCCTCCACGGCTCGCACGAATGCGTACCGTCTTCTCGGCATCCTTGACCCTGACCGGGAGCGGATGGTGGCATTCGCCTTGAAGATTCCTAGCGATTGGCGAGCGAAGCAGGAATTCCATCGCAAGTGGGAAGGAGCGGTCGGATTGCCGCAGATTGGGATCACTCTCAGCTCGCCAGATGACCGTTCGCAGATCGTCTATTTCCCTGCGACCCAATACCTGTACTCTGAGGGGCCGCTCACGAGCAACTTGCGCGCCCAAAAGAGATCGTTCGGCTTGCCGACGCAAACGATGCCCAACGAACTGGCGCCGATGTCTCCGGTGGCGTATATCCGCCAGGTTTTGCTCACTAACTTCGCGCAGAGCGGTGTGGTACTGCGGGACCTCGGCAACGAGCAGACCGCCGAGCAAACTCGCGGCGAAAACGGGCAGATTCAATCGCGCGGGTCAGTCGATGCCACCCTGTCGAATGGCAATCGCGCGCGGATCGAATGCCGAATTTCCCAATCATCGCGCCAGCTCGGGACCGATATGTACCATACCTGGAGTGTCGTCCCAAGTATCACCCAAACGAAAATGGGCGACCTTGAGGCGATCCATGCCCATACGCGCATCGCGCAGGATTCAATCGTGGTGAATCCGGCGTGGCTCAAGCTCGAGCAGGAAGAGCAGGCGCGCGGAATGCAGGCCAACCAGGATGCCAGCCGCCGGCAGCACGAAGGGACCATGGCGCAAATTCACGCAAATACCGAGGCAATGACACGCGGCCATGAACAACGAATGCAGGCGATCCGCCAGTTCGGCGAGGCGAATACCGCCCGCTTCAATCAGCGCATGACCGATATGGATCGCGACCAGCGTATTCGCGTCGATACGATTCGGGGCGAGTCGAAGTACGTAAATCCCAACACAGGCCAGCAGGTCAAGGTCGAGGATGGTTACAAACACGTCTATAATAGTCAGCAGCACCCGAACCTGTTTCTAGCCACGGATAAGCCGATCGATCCGGGAGCCTTGGATTGGCAGGAACTGCAAAAAGTTCAGCTCCAGGATTACTGATTCTCGACGTTTCGCGCCTGCCTCCTCACACCGAAGTTATGTTCATGAATAAATACGCCTGGGAAGCGATGCGAACGTTTCTCGCGCTTTGTTTCCTTCCAATCCTGGACCTCTCAGCCGCAACGGGAACGATTTTTTACAATAGTGGGTCACCCGCGAAGTCCGTCCGGGCGATTGGGGCGGACGGCTCGAACAACCGAGAGATTCCGCTGAGCGTGCCCTCACCCGCGCTGCCGACGGTGTCGCGTGATGGCCGGGCGCTCCTCGTCACTTCCGGCGGTCCCCTGGCCAGCGTGATGCTCAGCCAAAATGTGTTTCATATCGATCTCGCAACGGGAGTGACTACGCCGATCAGCCATTACGTCGATACGACTTCAGACGGCATAACAACTTTTACGAACCACCTTGGCGAGCCGGACTTTAGCACCTACTCCTACTACACCACGCATTTGCCCAACCACAAAGCGCTCTCGCCGAGCGGCGATCGCGTGGCGCTGCTCGACCTCTCGGCGGTTTCGGGCAAAGAACCGGGCGGGGTGCGGCTCGCGGCGGTTCAAGCCCCAGTGCTGGAGGTTTTCCCTGTGCAACAAACGTTCCCGATTGGCAATAGGTTGATCACAGGCGCGGAACGCACCGGTGTCAACCAGGCTGGCGACGGTCTGGACTGGCATCCCGCCCGGGAGGAACTGATTGGCGCTTTTCGGGCGGACATTCCATCGTTCGGTAACCTGGGTGAAGGTAAAACCGAAGGAACGGTAGTCATGGTGTTCGCCACGTCGGGCGCAAGCCCTTTCCTGCGCAAGCTCACTCAGCCCACTGGTCGATCTTACTACGACTTTAACTCGTTTTATATTCAGAGCGAAACGGAGCAGGACTACGCTCCGGCCTTTTCGCGCGACGGAACGAAAGTGGCTTATGTTCGGAACACGCTGGCTGCTGATACTCGGATCGATGCGGGAATTCACCTCGCCAAATGCGCGATCCGGATTATCAACTACGATGGCACTGGAGATCGTGAGTTGGTCAGTTTCGCAAACCAGCTTTGGATCACAAAACTGGCATGGTCTCCGGACGATACAGAAATCGCGTTCGACCTCGCGCCACGCCTCGTTCTCAATGGCCTTGAATTGCAAATGGGCGACCCGAGCCTTTCGGAAATTCATATCGCACGGGTCAGTGATGCAGCGATTCGTTTGTTAGTCTCGGCCCCCGCGGCCTATCCCTCATGGTCGCCGGCTGATTCCGTTTCCGCGCCAGCCCGGATGCACGCCACGCGAACGGGAAACCAAATTGACCTGGAACTCACAAATCTCGCCAACGGTCAGCAGGTTGATCTCGAGACAACGTCCGACCTCGTGCGTTGGACACAAGCGCAGACTATTACGGCTTCTGGCGCAGCCGCAAAGCTCTCCGTCCCTCTATCCGGGGCAAACCGCAGTGAATTCTTCCGCGTGCGCATCCACTGAAAAGAGCTGAATTGGTTATTTTCACAAAAGTCTAAGATCGAAAACAACTGCGTCGCACAATCTGCGGGTCTGCGCGTGGAAACTTTGCGAAAGCCTATCGTTGGCCGAAATGGGACATCAGTTCCGCGGCGGAGTATTGGCCGGGCGCTCCGGGTGTATCGAGATAACCGTAGGTGAAGCAGGAACCCTCGCGCGGAAAGGTCAAACGCGTTTCGCGACCGAGTGAGCCCATGCCAATGAGACAAACAGGCAGTGGCCATGGCTGGCTCAGGAGTGATCGCAGCCCGACGAGCTCTTCCGGAGTGTTCACCGTCGCGGCAATTTTGCCGATACACTGGCGCTCGTGCGCGCGTTCAAGCATTTGACGCATCGTTTCGACGGGCGGCATTCCGGCGAAATCGTGATGCGAAAGAATGCAGATTTTTTTTAGATCCGTTGCGAGTTGAGCCGCGAATTCAACCAAGTTGCTGTTGAGTTCCACGTCGATGCCGGAAAGTTTGCGCAGGGCGTCGCCCAGCAGCGGCCACCGATCGGCATCCGCTTCCGACCATTTGCCACCTTCTTTCGTCAGGCGGATAGTCGCAAAAACCGGAGTTTCGTACGCTTCGATCTGCTGCCCAATGTCCAGCCAACCGGGAAAGCGCGGGTAGCCATCGACACGAAGTTCAACCAGATCGCATGGAAGCTTGCGCGGGTTTTGACTCCATTCGAGCAGATACTCCTCGGTAATGATGGTGCCGACTACTCGCGGCACTCTCCCGAGTTGCAACGATTGGATGAGCGGACTCACGCCCGGGCGGACTGGCTGACCACGCGGACCGGGGGTGATTTCGGGGGACGATGCGCCGCCTCGATCAGATCCCAGAATTTCGGGTTTTCCTGGAGCGCTTCGTCTTCCCGCAACGGGAGGTTTGAACGATAAAGGAAGTCCTTGAGCGTGTTCTTATTCAGGATCCGATAGACCAGCACACCGAGATCGTGGCGTTCGAAATAAATCCGGTAATCGCCGAGGCGAAAGCGATGAAGCTGGCGGCCGCCGCGTTGCAAGTGGCCATATTTTTCCAGATCGGATTTCATCACTTCCTGTGGCAAACCGCGAAATTCGCCGAGGATATAGAGCTGAAGCTCTTTCGGCATCTTCGACAGTTCCGCAGCGCTGGTCGGATTAAAAATGATCTGAAACGGACGCATCCAATCACGAGAATAAGGGAAAACCTGACCGGGAAAAGAAATTTCTCAAAAAAAGGGAAGAAAACCAGTAGGTCGATTCCTTTCGAATCGCTTCTTCAACGTGTGCGTATCGGTAGGGGCGAGACGACATCACCTTCAATTATAGTGGGAGCAAAGTTTTCGGCTCGCAGCCACTCCAATGCTTCAGCGGAAACGATCAATTCATCATCTGGAAGAGTAATGACGCGGCCCCGGCGAATCAGTGCCAAAAAAGCGCGATCCTCTTCATCCGACGACCCGAACTTAGTTCGCAAGAGCTTCACTGGAAGATTAGGTATATCTACGGGTCAAACAGGTTTTCCCAAATGTCGAAAGGCTGCAGCCGACGAAGGAGAAGTGAGCCTCCTCACGTCGGCCGCTACAATTGGGTTAGGCCGGGGCGGGGGTGAGGCCGGCGCGCTTTTCGTAGATTTGGGTGATGATTTTTTGCGCGAGATCGGGTTTTTCAATGAGGGCCTGGCGGGCAGCTTCGCGGCCCTGGCCGATGAGTTCGCCGTTAAACTGGAGCCAGGCGCCCTTTTTATCGACGACGCCCTGATCAACGCCGACGTCCAGAATACCTCCGACCCGGTCGATGCCCTGGTTGAAGTAGATGTCGAACTCTGTTTCGGCAAAAGGAGGCGCCACTTTGTTTTTGACCACCTTGACCTTCACGTGATTGCCAATCGCAGTCCCAGCAGAATCCTTGATCACGTCCTTGCGCCGAATGTCGAGGCGGACACTCGCGTAAAATTTTAGTGCCTTGCCGCCGGGAGTGGTTTCGGGATTGCCAAACATGATACCTACTTTCTCGCGGATTTGATTGGTGAAGATGCAGGTGGTTTTGGCTTTATTGAGGACGGCAGTGAGTTTGCGCAATGCCTGGCTCATCAGGCGGGCTTGCATGCCCATGGTGGCCATGCCCATTTCGCCTTCAAGTTCCGCTTTGGGCACGAGCGCGGCGACCGAATCGATCACGATGACGTCGAGCGCATTGGACCGGGCAAGCGTTTCACAGATCGTCAGCGCCTCTTCGCCGCTGTCAGGCTGCGAGACGAGCAGATCATCGAGGTTCACACCCAGTTTTCGGGCGTAGGCTGGATCAAGCGCGTGTTCCGCATCGATGAATGCCGCGAGGCCGCCCGATTTCTGCGCGTTCGCGATCACATGGAGCATGAGCGTCGTTTTTCCGGAGGATTCCGGCCCAAAAATCTCCACGACGCGGCCACGCGGGACGCCGCCGACGCCGAGGGCGATGTCGAGCCCAAGTGAACCGGTGGGTATCACCTCAATCTTCACCTTGTACGAGTCGCCGAGACGCATGATGCTGCCCTCGCCGTAATTCTTGGTGATCGATGAAATGGCGGCTTCGAGGTCGCGCATCCGCGTGGCGGCCTGTTTGGCTGCTTCGCCGTTGCGCGCGTCGGTCGCGGAAGTTTTGTCGGCCTTTTCAGGGGCTGCTTTCTCGGCCTTTTCAGAAGTTTTTGGAGGCATAAACGTCTTTCAGAAATGAGTGGAAGGAATACAAGACTGCGCGATGGCGGTCAATGACGCGTTTGTGTGAGCTGCCGGGTGATCGGAAGGCGGATGTGCCCCGTGTTCGAACCCGGTCATTATCGAATTTCGTGTTTTCATTACGCCCGCTTTTACCAGAAGGGGTCTGCCAACGGCAGTCATACCCCAAAAACATTTTTCCGTTCAACTGACTACGTTTTGCGGGGTTCCGGCGGCAAAGCGTCGCAAATTGTCAACGGCAACTGTCATCAGGCGCTGTCTGGCCGCGCGTGTCGCCCAGGCGTGGTGAGGGGTGATGTAGCAATTGGGAGCTCGGAAAAGAACGTTGTCCTGCACCGGCGGTTCCACGGAAAGAACATCAAGCCCCGCGCCGGCGATGGCTTTGGCGTGAAGCGCTTCGGCCAGGTCCTGCTCGATGACGAGCGGGCCGCGGCTGGTATTGAGCAGAAACGCGCTCGGTTTCATCAGGGCCAGGCGTTCGCGATTGATGAGGCCTTTCGTTTCCGGAGTGAGCGGGCAATGGAGGGAAACGACATCGCTTTCACGCAAGAGGGATTCGAGATCCACGGCTTGCACCGAGGTTTCGATGGATTTGACCCGCCGAGCCGCCAGAACGCGCATACCGAACGCCTGTGCGATACGGCCCACTTGCTGGCCGATTCTTCCGTAACCGATAATTCCCATTGTCAGGCCGGAAAGTTCAACGAGCGGAAAATCCCAATAGCAAAAGTCCGGACACTGCGCCCAGCGTCCGTCGCGAACCGTTTGGGCATGGTGGCCAACCCGGTTTGTGAGTTCGAGAAGGAGCGCGATGGTGGCTTGCGCGACGGAGTCGGCGCCGTAGGCGGGAACATTGGTGACCACAATGCCTCGTTCCTTCGCAGCGACCACATCCACAATATTGTAGCCCGTCGCGGTGACGCCGATGTAGCGCAGATTTGGCGACTGCTCCATCGCCTCGCGGCTGATCACCACTTTATTGGTGAAGGTCGCTTCGGCGCTTCGCAGGCGAGGCACGATCTCGGCAGGCGCGGAGCGGTCGAAGAGTTCCAATTCGCCGATCTGCTTGAGCGGTTCCCACGAGAGATCGCCGGGGTTCAGCGTAAAGCCGTCCAGCACCACAATTTTCATGCGCGGCTGACCATAGTTAAATTGGGCGAAGATGGAAACTTATGCTTTAGTGGCGAAGATGACCGAAACGGAGAGTGCAATTCTGGGCGCGTTGCGGGAGTTGGATCAAATGGTGCAGTCGATGAGGACGGCCAATCCGAAACCGAACTTGCTGCCGGTGTTTCAGCGGTTGGATGATCTTACGGCCGGGCTCGGCAGGGGAGGGGACCCGTCGCTGTTGCACTACCTGCACAAGAAGAGCTACGAAAAGGCGCGGTTGTATCTTGAAGGTCGCGACGCGGAGAACGCGCGGGGAGAATGCAGACATTGAGTACGGCGGAAACCATCTCCAGCACGCTCCCTTACGGTCGCGGCTCTGTTTTGCACAGGTTCCTTGCGCAATCTGACCCACAAAGCTGGTCGGAGGTCTCTGGCCGAGCATTTTATCATCGGATTTGGGGGCGCCTGGCTCGGCGGGAGCCTCGCCCCACCTTCATCATTATCGGGTGTTGAATCTATGCTCGATGACACCATCGCGGCGATTTCGACGCCGATCGGGGAAGGCGGCCTGGCGGTGATTCGCCTTTCGGGCGGGAAAGCACTGGCGGTGGCGAGCCGCTGTTTCAAGGGCGGCACCGCGTTGAGCGATGCGGCGTCACACACCTTGCATTACGGTTATATTCATCGCGCCGGCAAGAGGGTGGACGAGGTAATGGTGGCTGTGCTGCGCGCGCCGAAGACGTTTACGCGCGAGGACATGGTCGAGATCAGTTGTCACGGGGGAGTTTTGCCGGCGAAGTTGGTGCTGGATGCGGTGTTGGAGGCCGGAGCGCGCCTGGCGGCTCCAGGCGAATTCACGAAGCGTGCTTTTCTGAACGGCCGGATTGACCTGGCCCAGGCGGAAGCGGTTGCCGATCTGATTCACGCCAGAACCGAGCTGGCTCTCGATGCCGCAAACGAACAGCTCGCGGGCAAGCTTTCCAGGCGCATCGAGAAGCTGCGCGACGAAATGGTCCAGACCCTGGCGCATATCGAAGCGCACATCGACTTTCCGGATGAAGACATTGCACCCGATACGAAGGAAGCGCTGGTAGCGCGGCTTCAGGGCGGTATCGAGTTCATGAATCAATTGCTCCGGAGCGCCGCGGAAGGTCAAATTCTGCGTCGAGGGATTCGCGCCGCAATCATCGGACGTCCGAATGCGGGCAAGAGCAGTTTGCTAAATCAGTTGCTCGGACACGAGCGCGCGATTGTTTCACCGATTCCGGGAACCACTCGCGACACGATCGAGGAGACGGCGAACATTCGCGGCATTCCCGTGATTTTTGTGGATACGGCCGGCTTGCGCGAGGCGAACGACCAGATCGAAGCCGAAGGGATTCGACGAAGTCATGAAAGTTTGGCGCGGGCCGAACTGGTCTTGCATGTGCTCGATGCATCCGAGCCGCTGAGCATAGAAGATCAGCAGCGGCTCGAACAACTCGCAGGGAAAAAACGGATTTTGGTTGTGAACAAAATCGATTTGCCGCGGCAGTTGAAATTCGAGGGAGACGCATCCGGGCGAGTGGTGGATGTCTCCTGCGCTAATGGGATAGGCATCGAGCAGTTAAAGGACACAATTAAAGAAGCCGTTTGGTCCGGAGCTGTCGGGGGCGAAATGTCGCAGGTGATGATCAACTCGCGACACCAGGAGGCGTTGCAACGAGCGCGGCGTCACGCATTGTTGTGCCTGGAAGCGTTTCAAACGGACCAGACGCTCGAACTGGTCGCGGTGGATTTGCGAATCGCAACAAATGCGATTGGTGAAATCGTCGGAAAAACGACAACAGAAGACATTCTCGATTCAATCTTCAGCCAGTTTTGCATTGGAAAATGAAATGAACAGGAGGGAACGGAGAGAACAGAGGGAATGCAATCTCTGACTCCGCTCTCTGTTCTCTCCGTTCCCTCCTGTTCAAATTTCTTCGTTTGCGTACGCTCCCGGTATGCTGTCGCGCCGCCAATTTGTTGCCTGCCTGTTGTTGTCGATGGCAGGGGTGGCGGGTTGGGTGATGATGAGTTCGCGCGGACTAAAGCAGCCTGAACCTGTCTCGGAAGAGTTTGCCTTTGGGGCGACTTATCTGAATCCAGCGAGCGGCATTACGAATGCGCCCGCGCGGCGGTGCATGGACTGTCACAAGAATGATAGTTATGACGGGAATGTGTGGAAGTTGTTCAAAGCGCGTGAGAAGAGCGGACGGGCGAAATGGGCTCAAGTGATTGCGTTGGGAGGACGATGCGGGAGTTGTCATGTCGTGCCCGATCCGGCGACGTTGCCGGCGCAAAGTTGGGACGAAGTGATTTCGCGCATGGATGAAATCATGAAGGTGCGCAAGGTGCCGACTTATTCCAAAGAGGAATGGCAGGATTTGCGGCATTTTTATTTTACTTACAGTCGAGGCGCTCAACCGAAACTTCCGCCAGATCCGCCGGACACTGTGCCCATTCGCTTTGAGGCGAAAAGCATTGGAAATACGATCGAAGAGCGCAAAAGACCGTGGATATGCCATCTCAAGGTCGTGGATTTGAATCGGGATGCCCGGCCTGATCTGTTGGTGTGCGACACGGACCGATCTCGCGTGAGTTGGCTCTATCAAACAAATGGCGAGTGGCTGGAACAGACGCTCGCCAGTGTTCCGTATCCGGACCACGCAGAGGTTTTCACCAATCGTGAGAATGGGCGGCTGGACATCGTTGTGGCCTGCCAAACTGAGATGTCTCCGACTGACAAGGCGGTCGGGAGTGTCGTGATTTTGGAGAACGACGGCGGGTTGCACTTCACGCCCAAGACTATTCTGGATCAGGTCAGCCGCGTGGCGGATGTGGAACCGGCAGATGTCAACGGTGACGGGCACGTTGATTTTTTAATCGCTGCCTACGGTTATATTACTGAAGGGGAGATAGGCTGGCTGGAGCAAAGTTCTGGCGCATATACGTGGCATTCAGTTCTGAAACGCAGCGGCGCAATCAATGTTCTTCCGGCGGACCTGAACCAGGATGGCAGGACGGATTTCGTCGCGTTATTTGCCCAGGAGCACGAAACGATTTCTGCGTATCTAAATGATGGGAACGGCGCCTTTCAAGAGAAGGTGCTGTTCAAAGCGGCGACGCCGTCCTTCGGTTCGGCGGGAATGCAATTAGTGGACCTGGATCGGGATGGCGACCTGGATATCGTTTACACGAATGGAGACAACATGGACTTGCAAAACATGATCCCGCGCCCTTTTCACGGAGTGCAATGGCTGGAGAACAAGGGGAACCTGCAATTTGAGTGGCACAATATCCGGCGGCTTTATGGCGCCTATGCCGCGGCGGTCGCGGATTTAAATGGCGATGGCCATTTGGATCTGGTGGTCGCGAGCATGTTCAACGACTGGAGCGATCCCAACCGAGCGAGTCTGATCTGGCTGGAGAACGACGGAACACAAAAGTTTCGCGCTCACGGAATCGCCACAACCCCCATTCACCTGATCACGTGCGCCGTTGCGGATTTCGATCAGGATGGGCGGGTGGACATCGTTACCGGCGCGATGAATGCATTTGCTCCTTTCGACAAGGAGCGCTTGGGCCGAATATCTTTGTGGAGAAATGCGGGGTTTGTCGAGCCGCTCACGAAAGAACCGAGATTAAATAATGCAGCTCTTCGCTGACCGCGGCGGGACTCGGTTCGTGTAATGTCGCGGCGATTTCTGCTTTCAATAACGCGCGGAATCGCTGCCGGAGCCGATGGATTGTGACGCGCACCGCCCCTTCCGAAAGCCCGAGTTGTTCGGCCGTTGCGGCCTGGTTTTCAGCGTCGCCCGTTAACCACGGTTTGAGTATTTCGAATTGCCCACTTTTTCCCGCCTCCTTTTGTTCCGCGTCGAGGGCGCTCAACGCGCGGTCGAGCACAGCCAGCGCCCATTTGCGGTCAAATTCCCGCTCCGGAACCAAAACGTTTGGGTCGGGAATTTGATGTTCCGCGGTCGTCGCATTGGTGTCCGCGCTCAGCGCAAGAAGCGGCTGGCCTGAGTTTCGTTTTGCAGCGTGCTCACGCGCATGCGCATCGCGCAAAAAATTTTTGACCGCAGCCAGCAAATAAGATCGAAAGCGGCCGCGGGCCGGATCAACTTTCGCCAGGTGATTTTGCGAAAGCAGCCGGGCGAAAAAATCCTGTGTCAGATCGCGGGCGCACTCCTCATCGCGCGTGGAGCAGCGAATGAACGCGAACACCGGTTGATAATAGGCTTCGCACAACTCGCTCAGAGCGACCGCCGCTTCGGTGCTCGCGCCGCGCGCCTGGAGCACGCGCGTCCAGCGCGTCGTGACAAACGCGCCGAATCTCTTTTCAGGGGAGTGCACTGCTAGTGATGGGAATGGGGACCAGTTGTAGAATGCCGCGAATAATATTGGTTCGGAGCACGACCTCGTTGCTCTCCGACCCGAGGCTTCTTTCTGGGAGCAGCGTTTCTGCAACGCGACTCACGTTCGTCACAGCGAATGCTTCCAGCGGGCCGTTCGTCGGAACGCGGAGCGTTTGGACGCGCGCGAGTTGTTCGGGCACTTTCAGGAGCAGGTGGCTTAACAAACCTGAGGGCCATTGCACATTTATGCTTCGATCCGTTTCATCCCAGGAAACAAAGCCGGCCATTGGCTTCTCGTTGAGAGTGTAAAAGGCTTCCAGCCGGTAGCCGGTCGGAATATTCGCTTCGAAACGGCCCTGCAACGCGTTATTACGCAGATCTCCATGGAAGTTTGAGAGGGTCGCGTAGCTGTTTTGCTCGAGGGGCGCTTCGGCGCGGGAATATTGCAGGCCGCCAGAGACGGTTTGGTTCTCGCGATTGGAAATGGTAAAGAGTTCGAGAACGGAGTCACTGTTCAGCATGAGAGGCCGGTTTAACAGTGCGGTTCGGGCGCGTTGAAGTTCCGCGCTCACGTCGAACTCAGTCGCGAAGTTTTGCGGAAGTTGCCAGGAAAATGTCGAGCGGAACTGCCGCTTGGTGCCGTCACGCTGGAGGGAGTAGGTGCTGCGAGTTACATCGCTTGCCGCCCAGGGACCCCGATTGTAGGAAATAACCGCTCGCACAGTTTCCTCGGTTTGGAAGTCATTGGTCACGATTGCGGTCAGGTGATCTGAAGAGCCATCCAGCGCGCTGAGAGTGAGCGCTGGTTGGCCTTCGATACCGAATGCCCCATTCGTCACAAAGTATGGAATTTGGGCTGGCAACGCACTATCGGCATTGCGCGCTTTCCGGAAGGTCACAGAAAGCAGAAACAGCGTAAAGAAGCAGAGCAGCCCGAATCCAATGGCCTTGGCAAATCCGACGCGATACCGCGGAATTTGCGCGCCCGGCAGCGGCTCGGAATCTTCCTTGGTGGAAGGTGGCACGCGTCCGGTCAACGCGCTCACTCGTTCCTGAATTGCGCTGAACCAATCATGCACCACCTGGTTGGTCGTCCAGGTGAAATTGAATGGGCCGTTGTTCGGAACGAGGAAAATACGCCGCGCCTCGGCTCCGTCACGCCAGGTGACTGCGATATAGTTCAGGCCGGTGGGTTTCGAGAATCGCGGGAATTCCGCCAACGTTAAGCCGGTGATCGCCGCCAGCGGAAGGGTGATCTCCGGGACGTGCTCATGCGTCCAAACCAGATGCTCCGCCTCCAGGCGTAAATGTCCGCGTCCGGTATAAAGTAGTAACCGTCCAAACCAGGTGCGCAAATGCTCTGGCGTGGAGATGTAGCAACGAGAGACTCTCACGGTATGCGGCGCACGTTGGCCCTCGCCCCGCCGCGGCTCGCCCGAATGGCTGATCGTTTGAACCTCAGTGCCAAGTTCGCCGGCGCTTTGCGGGCGTTTGGCCGGTTCTTTCGCCAGCGTCTTGAACACGACCTTGTCCAACCGTGGATCAACCGAACTCTTCTCCGAGGGCGCGGGAAAGCGTCCGATGGGCAGTTCGCCAGTAAGCATCTCGTAAAAGACGACCCCGAGCGAGTAAATGTCCGCGCGATGATCGACTTCGTTCGGACGTTCGATCTGCTCCGGCGCCATGTAATGAACCGTTCCGAGTGTCGCGCCGCTGCCGGTCAGGGAATCTTGTCCGCTCGTTTCATTGAGCAGTTTAGCAATGCCGAAATCAGCGATTTTTACGCGGCCTTTCGCGTCGAGCAGAATGTTGTCGGGCTTGATATCGCGATGAAGAATGCCTTCGGAATGGGCGTATTGCAGCGCTTCACAAATTTGCGGAACAATGGCCAGCGCTTCAGCGGAGGTCACCTGCCGCGCTTGCATCGCCTGCCGCAGATTCACTCCATCCACAAATTCCATCAGCAGATAAAAGAACGCACCGGCCTGGCCGAAATCGTGAATCGTCACGATATTTGGATGGTTCAACCGCGCCAAAGCGCGGCCCTCGCGGGTAAAGCGCTCCGCAAACGATGAGTCGGCTGAAAGTGTTTCGGCCAAAATTTTAAGCGCCACCAGTCGATCCAGCTTTGGCTGCCGCGCTTTGAAGACAAAACCCATCCCACCGCGTCCGATCAGCCCGAGGATCTCCAGATGCGGAAAAGCCGCACTGACCGCTTCAACCGCGGGCGGTTCGGGTCGCTGGCGCCCGCCACTGGTTGCCTCGGTTGGGAAACTCGCCTGCTGCAGCAAACATTTCGGGCAGAGTCCTTGCGGCGCATCGGCTGAAATCGTTGCGCCGCATTTCGGGCAAGCCATAATACTTTCGCTCATACGCCGTTTCCTACGGCAGACCAGAGCGGACGTTACAACAAATTTCAACTTCGCAAAGTAATGCCTCGGCCCCGTGGAGGTGGAGCGAGGCTCCCGCCGAGCTTTTCGAGGCGTTGGTTCACGCAAAAATGGCTCGGCGGGAGCCTCGCCCCACCGAATGGCTTGGATTTCACGGGTCGGAGCGTTACCCTCACAAAATGGGAGCGGAAGTAAACGACGCGCTCGCTAACCCGCAGGCGTGGATTCTTCATGAACGGGCTCGAACGTATTTTTGGCAGGGGAGCGGGCATACCTCAATTAAGACATTCTTCCACGGAAGCGCTCAATACAAAGTGGGTTCAGCATGTTATGCCGCGGACGAGCGCTCCTACCTCGTGCTCAATAGTGGCCAGAATTATTCCATCGAAATCGCGGCACCTGAGCCTGTTGAATCCTTTTGCTTATTTTTCCCACCGCCGCTTGTCGCGGACCTTCAGCGGGTTTGCTCGGAGGCTGCAGAGAAATTGCTGGACGATCCGGCACCCTCTCAGCAGGCGCAGATTCACTTCTTCGAAAAAACTTACGCGCACGATGAACTACTTTCGCCCGCTTTGTTGCAACTCCGCAGAAAGCATCGCCAGCTCTCGCCCGAACGCCGGCACGAGGAGTTGCATCGAATTCTTGAGCGGTTGCTGAAAGTTCACCTCAAAACGCGCAGGCAGGCGGAGTGCCTTCCGGCCTTGCGCGCCTCGACTCGCGAAGAACTGTACCGCCGCGTCTGGCGGGCGCGCGACTACGCGGAAGCGATGTATGCGGAGCGAGTCAGTCTTTCGGATCTGGCACGCGCCGCTTGTTTGTCGCCTAATCATCTGCTTCGCACTTTTCGCGAGGCTTTCGGCCAAACGCCTCACCAGTTCCTGACACAATGCCGGTTGGACCGCGCGAAACAATTGCTGGAGGCAACTGACTTGCCGGTGACTGAAATTTGCTTCTCGGTCGGCTTTGAAAGTCTCGGGTCCTTCGGCACCCTCTTTCGGAGATGCCATGGCCGGACGCCTGCGGAGTGCCGAAAAAAAGTGACCTCTCACTAATGGGCGCAACTGCCACGGGCGCTGGACGCGCGCGGCTCTCGCAGCGCGAGAAGCGCTACCAGGTGGCGGCTGTCGCGCTTGCGACAGCCCGCCCGAGTGCAGCGGGCGCTTCTCGCTCCGAAATTGAGGCACGAGCGAAAAAGTGATTTTCGAGAAGCCACTTTCCACGGTATCAGGCAATGATCGCTCATGCATGAAAAGTTCATTGCACGATTAGGCGCGCTGGCAGCAGCGCTGCTTGTCGCATGTCACACCATGAATCCTATGAAAGATACTGAACAACTTGCTGGCGTCTGGAGTTGCGTCGCCGCGACTGTGGATGGCAAACCGCTTCCCGTTGAAACGGCGCGTCTGCTTAAGCTGACGTTTTCAGGCAATCACTACAAAACTGAGAAAGGCGATCAGGTGCTTTTCGATAGCACCTACATCGTCAAGCCATCCGCCACTCCGAAAGAGATTAGCATTGTCGGGACGGAAGGAGAACTTGCTGGAAAGGAGGCGCAGGGAATCTATTCACTGGAAGGTGATACTTTAACGATCTGTCACACCATGCCTGGAGAGCCGCGGCCACCTCGGTTCGAAAGCGCCGCGGGTTCCAAAGCATATTTGGTCGTCTGGCAGAGAGTTCGATAATTCGCCAATAGCCTACTGCTTGCGCAAGCGATAAAATGCGCTGCGCCCGTCTGGATTCAGCAGCGCCTTGAATGCGTTGTTTTCGACCGGCCAGGTTCCTCCGACCGCGCTCCATTTCGCCGCGCTTTCCAGCGAGAGCGCCGACTCAAGAGCGTAATCGCCCAATCCCGCGGGCCAGCTCAGGAGAACCTGGTTGCCTGAACGGATTGCGGTGAGGCGCGCCGTAAGCACGCCGGTTCCGGAAAGAGTGATTGAACTGTTCGCATTCGCGGCATCGGAGCTTTGAATCGTGAGAATGGCACTTTGTTCTCCGCCCTCCCGCGGAACGAATTGAATTTCGATGGTCTGCCCGGACCGGGGCGGAATGGCAAAATTCGCCGGGGCCACCGGCACGAATTGATCGTCGCTGCTCGCGATGGAATTGAGCAGGAGCGGCGCGTTCCCGGCGTTCCGTATGAGAACACTCAATTGCCGCGTTTCACCCATGCGAACGGAACCAAAATCCAGGCGTGAGTTCGACAGTTCCAAGCGCGGGACGCTCTGGTCGCGCACAATTACACGCAGAGATGAATTTCCACGCAGGCCCTGGGAATCTGTAACTGCGGCGGTAATAATATTGGTGCCAATCGGCAGATTCGTGACGAGCGTGGTTCCCGTACCTAACAAACCCAGGCGATCGGAGGACCACTCCACCGGCGCATTGGCTTTCATCCCATCTTCCGGGTCATCAAAGCTTCCTTCCAGGCTCACAGCTTCTCCACTCAAAAACTCTGTTTGATCAATCGGAGCAAAAATTGCGACCCGCGGTGGGCGGTTGGACAAAACGAATGGACGAGAGTCGATCATGCTCGCGCGCGTGCCGTCGGTCGCCACCAACGTTAAAATCGGTGACGACCCAGATGGGACGTTATCTGTGTTCCACAAATAATTGGTCGCCGACGTTTCGAGCACCAGCGGGATCTGGAGTTTTCCGTCTGGCGAATAATACAGGGAATAGGTCAGAGCATCTCCGTCCGGATCAGTCCCGGTCCAGGCAACATCCTTCTGACCGGTGAGGGTTTGGCCTGCAAAATCGCTGATAAATGAAACGGCAGGCGGCTGCGTGCTGATTATTCGCGAGGCCAGCACGCCTGCGGCCGATCTCAGGCGCACTTCACGAGCATCGCCGGGAAATGGCAGAGCGAAGCTGAACGAAGCCGAATCCAACTCGAACTCGGTGTCGTACGCCCGAAACACTGGATCGAATCCGAGGCTCTCCAGCACGACCGAATTCGCACCGAGAATCTGAATCATCAGAGTGTTGCCAGTGGAGGCACTCGCGAGATTCTTTCCGCTCAGCGTGTAGCAGTTTCCAAAGCGGGCAGTTCCGTCTTTGCCGACGCTGCCTTGCACGATCAGATAAGTTTCCGCGGCCAGATCGTGCAGCAAAGGTGTTGGGACCGCCGGCGGAGGCATTTTCGATTTCAAGTAGCTCCAGGTTTCGTAATCAATCCACTTGCAACCGTAGAAGCTTACAGGGCAGCCGCCGCCCATGAATTCGAGAAATGTCTTGCCAGGCGAATCGGCAAACCGGTGTGCCCACCAACTGAAGCTGCCGTCCTGCACGATATTCGATTCGGTCGCGTCCGCGCGTCGCGGATTGGTCGCGGAGCGAACCGCAACCACGTTTCTGTATGTATCGCCGAGGCCAAAGCTATGCCCGAGTTCATGCGCCATAATCCCGCAGGGAAAATCGATCGTCTCGCCTGAACACACGTCTGAATTGATCATCGCGACCGAGTTCACTGTCAGTCCGTAGGCAATCACTCGATCCGCGCCGAGCGGGAAGTAGCTGAAGAAATTGTTATCCACGCAATACACCCAGGCCTTTACATCCGCGCCACGCGCGCGATTTAGCCAGAACCACGCCTCACTGAATTCCGGCTTGTTGAACGGCAGATTGTCGAGTTCCTCGTCGTCACGCGCAACGAATCGAAAAGAACTCTCGGTCACCGGATACACCATATGCAGGTACTGTTTTGCCCGGGTAATACCGTCCTCTTTTGGAAACTGCGTTTCGCCAATCGCCGGATTTTTCAGACGAGCGCGAGAGACCCAGATCGAAACCGGTTTTGGACTGGCAAACGTCAAAGCCCCGAGCGTTTCCGAGTCATTCGAGGCATCGCGGTCCGCGTAAACATTGTCCAACTTTGCTTCAATCGTGAGTTGTGGATGGTTCGCGGCCAAAACATGATTCAGGCTCGCGTCACCGGTGAATCTGTTTTCCAGTCTCGGATCAAATACGAACGGTTTTTCGGGCACGTTGGAGGAGCCAAATGCGCCGCGATCCAGCTTGAGCGGGTAACCGGCCAGAACTTTGCCGCTCTCATCCTTAACGGTGAGCGTGGCGGTTATGCCCTGGATATTCAGGTAACTGTTGAATTCGCCCCGATTTGCCTCGACGAAAACGCGCACCAATAGATCGCGCCCGAGAATAAAACCATCACCAGTGGGTTGCACCACTCCTTGCTGCGCTTCGATCCGGTCGATCCGGAGGTCCACCGGCGATTTGACTTCGATTTCCTTGCTGCTGAACGCGCTGGCCGAGCCCGCGCCGGCTGGTTCGACCGCCGCACGCACAATCGCCTTTCCGCCAAGAGCCGTTTCTGGAGTAATCGGCACGGTTGGACTGAATTCTTTTTCGGGTGTTCTCAGTAACACCGTCTGTACCCCGTTCAGGATCGGGAGCAAAAGCGTCTTTCCCGAATCGCTTCCGGCAATCAGGATTCCGATTCCATTGGTGCTTTCGGGGGTAATACTCACCCGCACATTGCCGGAAAACCCGGTGTCCAATTTTCCGTCTGCTTTGAGAACGCTGATTTTCAGTTCTTCGCTCTCTCCGGCGATAACAGAAGAACGCACGCTTTCAACGGTTACTTTATTCGCCCCGGTCCCGACGTGGAAAACAGCGGTGACGGGCGGCGGTGAAACAAAACTGTTCGGGCTGCCGGGATACTGCTCGAAAGTGATCTGGCCGGTGTGATCGCCTGGTTTGAGCTGCGGGAAGCCGATCGGAAAGGTGGAACCGATCACCCGAAGGGTTTTTGTCTCTTTAGGATTGATCAAGTCACTTTTCGGGTTGGTGCCCAGCCAGCCATCGGCACTGGTCGCGACCGCGCTATAAATCAGCGGCGCCGAGCCTTCATTCTTCAGGGTGAGCGCGGTTTGCGGCACAAAAGAGTCATCGAACAATTCCAATGTTGCGGGCGAGACTGTCAGCCGGGGCGTGCCGGTGTATTTGAAATTCACCAGGAACGTTTTGGAGGTCTCGTTCCAGGCGTTTCCGTTCAGCGTCACGGTGGCGGTATAGTCACCCGGCGTAAGCCCCGCGCTATCTACCGAAATGTCGATCGGTTGTTTGGCCTGACCATCCAATGTGCCCTTCGACGCACTTAACTTGAGCCAGGTGCCGCCCGCCGGAGTGGTCTTGATCGTGCTGGTCCAATTCAGGGGCAGAGCACCGGTATTGGTCAAGGTAATCGACTGCGCCGCCGGCAAAGGATCGCCGTCCTTATGCGCGAAGGAATGTGTCGCCTGAGATACAGCCATCTCGGGCTTGCGCCTGGATTTGTAATACACACGGATGTTCATGTTCGCGCTGGTGCCGAGAAAAATGGCGGAACCCCCCGAGCCTCCATCGCCAGCAATCGCGTTCACGAAACAGGTCACCGCTTGTTCGCTTTGCAGCGGGTCATTTTGGGCGAACAGAACGTTCAGCGATTTCATATCGCAAGTTCGAGTGAGCGAAACGGCGTGCGTGCCCACTTCAACCGGCGGTCCGGTATTAACAACGCTGGGGCCAACAATCGGACATGCAGTCGGCTGCAAACTTCCCATTGTGATCCGCGCCGCGCCGTAGCTCACACCCTCCGCCGCGCGGGTCCAACTCCCGTCAAACTGCATGGAAGCGCGCATTGGCGTGAGAAACAGTCCCGAAACATCGCGGTCCGGCGTCACCGCGGGAAAATCGAATTTGATGCTGCCGTCCAGCCGCGGCTGAACGGGTGGTTGCCCCGGGATGTGGATGCCGAACGTCTGCCCGTTTGGGAAAGTGGAATCTTTGATGTCAAACGTCGCGGTGGGCGCGAGGACATTCGTAGTGATGATGCTTCCGAAGCTGCTGCCGACCGTTTCAACGATGATCTCAACGCGGTCGAGCACACCGGGTGAAAACGGATATTCGAATGCGAAATTGTCAGGCAACGCGAAAAAGAAAAAAACGAAAAACCAATAGCGAAGGAGGCGCATCGCCGAAGAGTAAAATACTTAAGATGAATTTCAAGAACTCTGATGCGATTACGTCGCATTATCCAACGCGGCCCGCTCACGTGGGAGCGACGTACACATCTTCCTCCTTAAGGTGTTCAACGATCATATCAATCGTACGATCGATTGACCCTTTGTTCTCCTTCACCACCCGCAAAGCGTTTTGACCGAGCCGCTCTCGCCGCTGTGAATCCATCAGGAGATCGCGCAATGCCCGTTCCAAGCCTTTCTCATCGGGCACTTGAATCGCGGCATCGTTTCGAAGAAACGCTTCCGTGATGCTCGCGAAGTTCTGCATGTTCGGCCCGAAAATCACTGGCTTGCCCAGCGCCGCCGGTTCAATCGGATTTTGGCCGCCCTCACCGGTTAGGCTCTTTCCAACAAAGATCACACTTGCCACTCGGTAAAAATCGCGCAGTTCGCCGGTGGTGTTCACCAGCAGGCAACCAATCTCTCCGGGGCGAAATGCGGTGTCGCCGCTGATTTCCGTCCGATAGACCATCTTCAACCCTGCTGATTGGACGTCCGTGCCTGCCTCTTTTCCCCGCTCCATGTGGCGCGGCACGACGATCAGGAAGAGGTCCGGCTGTTCTTTGCGCAACTTCTGAAAGACTCGAGCCAGGATCGCTTCTTCACCCGCGTGGGTGCTTCCGCCGACGATCACCTGAGCACTCGCCGGGACCGCAAGTTTCTTGAGCAAAGTCGGCACATCAATCGTCGGCTTTTCGGTGATGACCGCACCATCGAACTTCAAATTGCCAACCACCCTCACCGCCTCCGGACGCGCGCCAAGCTTGATCAGCCGCTGCCGGTCCTGATCGTTCTGTACTCCGACCCCGGCGAACGAGCGAAAGAGCGCGCGGAACAGGAATCCAAAACGCCTGTAGCCGCGATAGGACCGGTCCGATAGACGGGCATTCACGAGGAAAATTGGAATTCGACGCGAACGCGCCGTCCAAAGAAAATTCGGCCAAATCTCGGCCTCCACTAAAACCACCGCTTCGGGATTGACCACGCGCAAAGCGCGGCTGACATATTGCCGGCGGTCGATCGGGTAATAAATCTTTTCGATATGGCTCGGCAGCCGCTTGCGCAATTCCCCCATGCCGGTCGAGGTGGTGGTCGATACGACGATTTTCAGGTTGGGCAGGCGTGTCTCGATCGCGCGGATAAGCTGGGTGGCGATGTTCACTTCCCCGACACTCACCGCATGAATCCAGAGCACATGCCGGTTGGTCAGGGCCGATTTGAGCTTCCCGGAAAATTTCCCGAACCGCTCCTGGAATCCAGGCTGCCAATTCCCGCGGCGGTACATTCGCCAGAAGTAATATGGCGAACTGGTCACGAAGAAGACCGTGAAGAATAGATTATACCAAAACCGCATCCCGGAACCGTAAGCATTCCCGTAATCGAGATTGCCCTTTAACGCCGAGTCTTAGCAGTGCGGCCCACGCCAGTCAAAGCGCTTCTGCGTCGGCGGCGAATCCGCGTGGGTCCGCAAATCAGGGATGCTTGTTCTCGCGCTTTGAAGCGCTATCCTTCAGGAGCGTGCGCAAGCTTCCTTTTATTTTTGTCTTTGCTATTTCCGAGACGCTGCTTCTGGGCCAGGGCTATGTTCTTTTTGCGAACAAGTTCGGCGCGGCTGTCGATGCGCCGGTCATCAGACATTTGGACCCAGTTCGCGACGGACCTGGACCGGAATGGACTGCGCAGTTGTTCCTGATGAACCAGACCGTGCTCACCCCGCTGTACCCTTCTTCGACCTTTCGTCCAGTTCCGATCGCAGCGGTTTTTGGTATCCCGCGATATTGGTTTGCCAAAACGAACGAAGTCCCGGGTGTGCTTCCCGGAGAGACGGCCACGTTTCTGGTGAGGGCATGGAAAACGAGTTTCCGCACTTTCGAAGCGGCTGCAAAGCTTGGATATGTCGGAGAATCGGCGCCCGTTACGATCACTGTGGGCGACGTATCAACTCCGGCGCTCCTGGCCGGGTTGCAAGGTTTTGAAGTGGGACCCTTTACTGTGCCGCAGGCGAAGTTGAGTATGCTTTCGCCGAGCAGTCCGCTCGTTCTTCTGGTTGAGGAAAATGGCTCGCTGGTAAATACGGTTGAGATCTCTTCAGACCTGAAAAGCTGGAGCAGATATCTGAGTGTTTTCTCGAAGCTTCCCACTTTTCGCGTGATTGACCGCGCCCCGGTTCTTTTAGGTGACCGCAATGCGTTTCTTCGGCTGCGCGGCGGCGAGGTTTCCGGGCCATCCCTTGCAGATTGGCAGAAGCAAGGAGTCAATCGTTACCGCTTTGTGTTCGAGCGGCTTTGCTTCTGCCGCTCATATTTGATGAAGGGTACTGTTGAAGTGCAGGACGGGCGCATCGTCGATGTGACGAATATTCAGGGAGACGGAATGCCGGTGGCCAATGCTGATATCACTCAATTTAAAACGATCGAAGAGTTGTTTGAGATCATACAAACCGATTCGGACCAAGCCGACCTTTTGGTGACTGCCTACGATCCGGTCTCGTTCTATCCGCGTTTGATCGACATCGATTACATCAGCAACGCGGCCGATGACGAAATCACTTATTATGCTTCGGATTTCCAACGCCTGGAGTAAGCGCTTCGCTCCGGGCAAATGTGACGAGGGCGGCCCAACGGGCCGCAAGAAACAGCCCAAGGCAGAGGCCGCAGGCCGATGCCTTGGGTCTTTGGTGGTAGAGAAAAGCGCGCTGAAGGCGCGCCCGAGTCGTTCCCTTTTCTTCCCAATCCACATGTTCGTTCATCGAACTTGATTTGAGACCGTCGTGGAAACGGCCGGAATTGTTCCTGAAACGAAATACGCTTGCGTACGGAAAAACTCTCGCGCGCTTTCAGCGCGCTTTTTTTCTTGCCGTCAAACCCAACGCATCGGCCTGCGGCCTCTGCCTTGGGCTGTTTCTTGCGGTCCGTTGGGCCGCTCAACGCGCGCTGTCCGCGCGCGGCTTTTCGCAGCGCGAAAAGCGCTACCCGGTAGCGGCTGTCGCGCTTTGCGACAGCCCGCTTGCGGCGGTTGGGCCGCATTCCCTCCGGGATTAGCTGTATGGTCTCCGTCCTCATTGCGATGCCTCCCGGCTGACCGATTAGTCTTTTAATTGGTAGTGGCAAATGGTATATACCGTGCATGACCAAAGCGAAGGTTTTCATGAATGGTCGGAGTCAGGCTATTCGCCTGCCCAAAGAGTTTCGGGTGAAGTCAAATGAAGTGCTTCTGAAACGGACTGATGGCGGATTTCTGGTCATGGAAGAGGATCCGTGGGCTGCGTTCGAGCAGGGTTGCCGACGAATTTCGGAGAAAACGATTAAGCGCCCTCCGCAACCGCCTCTTGAACAGCGAAATGGACTGAAATGATTTACGTGCTGGATTCTGACACTCTCATTTTTTTGATTCGTGGAACGAGAATCGTTGTCGCCAAGAGCCGTTCACAGCGACTCGTCCAAGAGGCAGCAAGGAATATCGAGATGAATTGCAAGGCTGCTCAGGCGGCGAATAATGAAGTGTCTCTTTCAGTTATCACCGTCGCCGAGTTGGAGTTTGGCGCCAGGCATTCTGGAAACTACGAAGCGGAACGGCGCGATGTAGATCTGATCTTGCGTCCGTTTACAATTTTCGATTTTACTGCACGGACTTGCGCGCAGCATTATGGAGAGATTCGCGAGGAAGTTGAGAGTTTAGGCCGTCCGATTGGCGCGATGGACTTGCTGATTGCTGCGCATGCCCGAGCGATGCAGGCGGTTCTCGTGACGAATAACATAGGTGATTTCGGACCGATCTCTCGTCTGCGCACCGAAAACTGGGCGATGAAAGAGGCAAAGTTCTAGGAGGGATCGGGCGCTAATTTTCGTATTGACAGTGTTTGGGTGTTGTCATACAGTGAAGCGCATGAGCCTGATCCTCCATATTGATCCCCATTCGGGGTTGCCGGTTTACCGGCAGATGATTGACCAGATCAAGTATTACATCGCTTCGGGCACGTTGAAGGTCGGGGATCAGTTGCCCTCGGTTCGGGAGCTGGCGCAAAGGTTGACGGTGAATCCAACGACGGTGGTCAAGGCTTATAGCGAGCTGGAGCATGAAGGAGTTATCGAACTGCATCATGGCAAAGGCGCGTTTGTGGCCGAGCTGAATTTAAGAGCGTCGGATTTTCAAAAAGACAAGGTGGTGCGGCGGTTGGCTCGACAGTTGGCAGTGGAATCGCAGCAAATCGGCGCGGATTATGAGATGGTGACGCGCGTGCTGAAGGATGAGTGGGAGCAGTTTTCTGAAGCGCGTGTGCCGGCGGCCGGAGAGCAGCGAAAGGTCGGTTAATCCGATGAAAGCGGCCATTCAACTTCGAAACCTTATAAAAACTTTCCCCACCGGCACGGTGGGCGTGGCCGGCCTTAATCTCGAGATTCCGGCGGGGACCGTTTACGGGTTGATGGGGCGCAATGGGGCTGGCAAGACGACAACGATTCGGCTGTTGATGGGTTTGTTGCGCCCGGATGAAGGAGAAGCGCTGGTGCTGGGGCGCAGCATGTGGGATGCGCCGAGGTCATTGCGCGGGCGCGTCTCGTACGTGTCACAGTCGGAACAGATGCCCGGTTGGATGTGCTTTCGGGATCTGAGCCGATATGTCGGCAATTTTTACGATCATTGGAATAAAGCGTTCGCAGAAGATTTGGCCATTCGGTGGGGTGTCTCATCGTTAAGGCCGCTCGCGACTTTGTCCGGCGGCGAGCAACGAAAGGCCGCAATCATCCTGGCATTGGCCCCTGAACCGGATGTGTTGATTCTGGACGAACCCGCGGCCGGTCTGGACCCGGTTTCCCGGCGGGAGTTGATCAGCGAAGTGGTTTCAGTGTTGAGCCGCCAGACAGACGCCACCATTTTATTTTCGACCCATATCATCAGTGATCTTGAGCGCGTGGCCGAGCGAGTGGGAATTATCGAAAAGGGCCACTTAGTGCTGAATCGGCCACTCGATGAATTGCAGGGCTGTTTCCGGAGGGTGCAAGTGATTTTTCCCGGAGAAAGCGCGCCGCCTCGTTTCAATATCCCGGGGGCAAAGAAATGCACGTTTGCAGGGCCGGTTGTTTCCGGTGTTACCGAGTTTTTCGATGCGGAACATGTCGAGGCGCTCAAGCGCTGGCCGGGAGTGCGCGTGCAAACATTTCCGATCGCGCTGGAAGAAATATTTTTGGAGCTTTGCCGTCCGCAGGAAGAAGGGGGCGAGGCACCGCACGAATTTTTGGCAAAAGAAGACGAAGAAAAAATCCTCATGTTATGAAGTTGATCGTATCACTCCTCGGGGCTGCGTTGCTGATGTTGGCGCGAGCCGATGCGCGCGCGGCGGAAACGTACGCGCGCATCACAAGCATTCACGTGGAAAAGGCGAACGTGATTGTCGAAGTGCAGGCCTCGGCGAAGCTCGGCAAGGTCACGCTCGAATCCAGCACGCGAGTCGGGCGAAAAGCGTGGGAACCGCGTGGCGTGCAAGTGGTCAAGCCCGGCGCGGCGGCGGATACAGTGAACCTTACGTTTACGGTGCCGATTTCACCCGCCGTTGAGCTGCTCCGGGTGCGCGGTGATTTCGCGGATAACATGCTACCCCCCTCCTTTTACGAGGGCACGAACAAGTTCATCGCTGCGACAGGCGGCGGCGGGGGCACCGGCGCGGGTGCGGGCGGCGGGGCGGTAATGGCCGCGCCAGGAGCAGCGGACAAAAATTCGGCGCCGGAAACTGAAGACCAGACACGTTCCGTGGTGGAGAGCGACATCTGGAAGATTGATGGTGACACGCTTTATTTCTTCAACCAGAACCGCGGACTGCAGGTCATCGATGTGAGTAATCCCGACAATCCGGTGCTCACCGGCACCTACGATTTGCCAGCGTCGGGCGAAGACATGTACCTGCTCGGCCCGGGGAAGATCGCGTTGCTGGCGCAGGATAATTGCAGTTGGTACGGCAACTCCGTGGGGAGCCACGTGGTGCTGCTGCAAGTGAAGAATGGTGTCCCGCAATTGATCAACGCGCTGCCTGTGGCTGGATATATCGCCGAGAGCCGCCTGGTCGGCAGCGCTCTCTACGTGGTGGCCAATAGTTACGAGCAGCATCCCGGCAAGGACGGTTCAACCGAATGGGAGTGGGGCAGCCGGGTGGTCTCCTTTGATCTGAGCGATTTCAACGCGGCGCAGAAAAAGTCCGAAGATTGGGTGACCGGCTACGGCAATGTCATCTATGCCACAGACCAGAATCTTTTCGTCGCGCAATCAATTTGGGATTATCGCACCGGTTCGCAAAACTCACTTGTCACGTCGTACGACATTTCATCTCCGGACGGAAAGTTCGCAAAGCTCGCGACGTTCGATGTGGTGGGTGCGGTGCAGGACAAGTTCAAGATGCAGATGAACAACGGCATCTTTTCGGTGGTTGTGCAGGTGAACTCCCGCCAGCCGCGCGCTTCGTACATCAAAACGTTTTCGATGGCCGATCCGCAGAAACCGCAGCAGTTGGCGGAAGTGAAGATTGTCGAAAACGAGCAACTCTATGCTACGCGTTTCGATGGCAACCGCTTATATGCGGTGACTTTTTTCCGCATCGATCCCCTCTGGATTTTCGATCTGAGTGATCCCGCCGCTCCGAAACGCCTGGGTGAATTGCAGATTCCGGGATGGTCCACTTACTTGCGTCCGCTCGGCGATAACTTGCTCGCGATTGGCCTGGATACAAACGGGACCACGCGTGTGGCCGTGCAGTTGTTCAATGTCGCCGATGCGGCCAACCCGACTCTCTTGAGCAAAGTCCTGCTCGGCGAGCAATGGAGCTATAGCGAAGCAAACTGGGACGAAAAAGCGTTCGGTGTATTGCCGGACGACAACCTGGTGCTCGTGCCGTTCTCCTCAGGCGGAAACTCTACTTACACTCAAGGCGTGCAAATAATCGATCTCGTCGGCAATTCGCTCACCAAGCGGGGCGTCATCGAGCAGAATCTAACCGCGCGCCGCGCCACCGTGCATCGCGGGCGCATCCTCTCGATTTCCAGCCAGGAATTACTCAGCGTCAATGCCACCGATCGGGATCATCCGACTGTCGTCAAATCGACCGAGCTGGCCTGGGAGGCGGATCGAGTGCATTTGGCGGGCGATTATGTCATTGAAGTCGATGCAAACGGAAGCGACGGTTCCCCAGCGTTGCGCGTGGTGCGAGCCGATGATTCTTGGACGCTCGTGAAGACCGTTGCGCTCAAGAAACTGCCATACATGGGCAGCGTCACGATTGAGGGCAAGCTTTTCGTCCTGCAGGGCAAACCGATCGAGGTGATCTATCCCGAAGTTTATAACCCGACGAACTGGTTCCCCATCTCGACCAATCCGGCGTCGTTTCTATTATCCGAATTTGATCTCGGTGCTCTGCCGGAATTGCCGTTGTTGAACTCCACCACAAAAGATAACGGCACGAATTATTTCTATGGGCAGTACGAAGCGATTCAGGTGAAACCGAATGTGCTGGTCTGGCGCAGCCGCAACTCCGGCTTTTACCCCTGGTGGGGCGGACCCGGCGGGCCCATCATGGCGCTGGCGCGTCAGAGCGCCGGTGTGGCGGCGCCTGTTGATATTGCTAAGGTGGGAGTTGGAGTGGGTGACTTCCGTCCAATTTGGTTTGGGGGCGCGTCCGGACACTTTATTGTGATCGATCCAACCACGCTCACCTTCAGTTCTGAAGTGCTTCTTTCGAGCACCAACGGTTGGTGGAATTTCGGTGACGCCTTCGCGATCGATGGGCGGATTTACACCAGTCATCAAGCTTCCGAATGGGACGAGACAATCGATCCGCCGCCCTACGAGAGTTCCTGTTATGACACGAACACAGGCAGTTGGCATCCGTGCGTGATCGATCCGCCGCCCGGCTATTGGGTGCAGCGTTATTACCTCGATGTGGTGGATTTCAACGATCCGACCGATCCTCTGGTGCGCAAGCCTGCGAACTTGCCGGGCACATTGATTGGTGCGGCCCGCAACGGTGAGCTGCTTTACACCCGCGGCTACAATATCAAGCCGTTCGATAACGGAGCCAACGATGAGATGCTCGCGGCTTCATCGTACGATGGAGTGGAAGCGCACCTGATCACAACGATGGCCTTCAACGAGAATTGGCCGCGGCCCACCGCATCCATCGACCAATATCTTTATCTCGGGGCCGCGCCTTCGAAGGCGGACACGAACGCAACGCTGCAAGTATGGACGTTGAACAATAGCGGCAAGTTCGAACTGCTAAACAGCCAGGTGCTCGACACCCCGGCGCAGCAGTTCAAGCGGGTGAAAGATATTCTTGCAGTGCAAACGAGCGACATTCTGCTGATGGATGCGCGCACGCCCACCGCACCGAAACTGATCGGCGCGGGCCACTCCAATGCGTGCTATGGTGTGTTGCTGGATGGCGCCGATGGGTCGGTGGATCGCGGATTGTGGGTGCCGGTCGGTTGGTACGGCGTGTTGAAAATTCCGGTGAAGACTCCGTAAAACTTGAGAATTCGAGCGAAAAACGCGGCTCGACCGTGGGGATTCACGTTGATTGAACTCCTCACGGTCGTTGCCATTATCGCGGTGCTGGCCACGCTCTTGACCTCGGCGCTGAGCACTGCCAAACGCAAGGCGCGGCAGAGCGTGTCGGTTGGGAATCTCCGGCAGATCGCGCTGGCGTTTAACATGTACATCGATGACCAGCGCAAGCGGCCTCCGACCTACAGCTCGATGGTGCGCGAGAAATATTTGACCGAACGTTCGCTCATCTGCGCCGAGGATAAACTAACGGGGAACTGGGCCGGTTTGATCGAGGATGTGCCGAGTTATGACAGCAGTTTGCGCACTGAAGGCGGCGTAGCGCCCACACCCGTTCCGCCCGAAGTGCCGCATTCCTACTTCAAATCTTTCGCTCTTCCAGATGAGGTCTGGGAGCGAATCGAGAAGAATCCGCTTGCGGGCATCGCGGCATGCCAGTTGCACGGCTTGGGACGTCAGAGCGCCGATACACCGCCTTCGTTGTATGCGTATCAAGGACTCGTTCTCCGCGCGTTGAAAGACAGTAGCGTTGTCACGCGGCAGGTTTTCTGGCCAGAATCAACCTCCGGGAACAAGAGCGCAGCCGCGGCAGGGGGGGCGGACGGCGCCGGAGGCAGCTCGGCGCCGGCGGTCAGTTCGCTCGTGCCGTCGGGTTCGGTCACTGACGCGGCAGCCCCATCGGATCTGCCTCTGTTCCTGGATGAACCGTGATGGACAGCCCGATTGCCATCGCAGCCGCGGAAACCACGGCGCGCACCGAATCGATCAAGCCCTCGACGCGCGTCTGGCGCGGACTGCTCTGGTCCGAATGGTTTGCGCATAGCCAGCTCCTCCTCATTTTTCTGGCGGTATGGTTGATCGCGGTTTGGACGCTGCCGCTCTTCACACATCCCGGCTGGGTGCTCGTCCTCGGCCCGCTCTACGCGATCATGGCCGGACCGATTTACGGCGGGGGCGATACGTTGGAGGGCTGCGAAGAATTCACGTTCGCCCTTCCTCCCACACGCGCGGAAAGGTACTGCTCCCGATTGTTGGTGGGACTGGGCACACTGCTGGTGCTCTGCTTCATGAACGTCGTCGCGCTCGGACTGGACTTGCCGCAAATTCTCGCCCGCCTCTACGTCGAAACCGGCCTGATCAAGCCATTGCCGCAAATCAAACCAGGACTGCTTTACGGCCTGGTGGTCGCGCTGCCTGTGGCGGTCTTTGCCTTCGCGTTCACCATGTCCTCGATCACGCACTCCCGTTCGCTCATCCTGCTCTCGTGGTTTTGGGGCTCAATCGCAGCGCTGGCGCTGCTCCAAATTGGGTTCTGGTACGAAGAACTCACCTGGGATAAACTCAACGGCTACTTCGCCTGTCCCTTACTTCTGGCCTGCTCCGCTGCGGTGCTCATCTACGGTTTTCGCACGTTCCGCCGCAAAGAAATTGGCAAGTGCGCCGCGCCTTTCGTGCTGCCCGGATACTGGTGGTTGTGGTCACTTCTTTTCGCCCTTGGTCTTGGCCTTGCGCTCGCGCTGATCAGTTCACTCCTCCGCCACCTTCCGCAATTCCTGCAGTGACACACCTCTTCGGTGGGGGGGACGAGATTTCTCCTAATCTTAATCGTAATCTTAATCTCTTAGAATAGATTAGGAGTAGGATTAAGATTACGATTAGGATCAGAGACGCGCACAAACTCACATCACCTGCGCACCAAGGCCATGTCCGCTTTTTGTTTTGGCAACACGCGCGCCCGTTGACTAAAGTGCAGCAACCTTGGAGATGACATGAAGAAACTTCTGCTTTATTTCACCCTGAACTCTCAACTCTGAACTAACCTTGTCTTTGCTCGATCCCATCGTCGTCTGTGATGCCGTCCTGCAAACGGTCATGCAGCAGGATGTGTTCATCGCTATCAGCACGGACAATCCTGGAAGCACAACACCCATCGGTTCGGGTACAGCTACCGATCCTTACCGTGGCCCCTCCGATAGCGGCACCTGGTTCGATTACACCATGGCCAATCTGCTTGGCTCGGATCCCGTCACAGTCCGCCTCGGACCCGGCGTCTTTCGCACCGGCGCCGATGGTGCCGGACATCAGGGGTGGGCCGCGCGCGATGCCATGCAAATCATTGGAAGCTCTATCAGCGCCACGACATTAAAACTGGTTGGAACAACCGGCCAGCAGCGCTGGGCCATCGGGATGCCCGGCGGCTCGACCGGCTTAATGGGTTCCGAAGCGAGTGATTTCCTCATAGACTGCGGGTTCCCATCCAGCAGCCCTCCCGCGAATACGGGGAACGGTGCCATCTCCGTGTCCGGCACCCACGTCTATTTACGCCGCATCAAGGCCATCAATTTCGGGTCCACCTATGGCCTGACTCTGATTGTTTTCTCGGCCGCTGCCGCTGACAGCGAGGACTGCATCATTTCCGAATGTTATGCCCAGAACACGCGCGACGATTCATTGAGCAGCCAAACCGTTGTGCTCTTTGGCTCATCGAACACCTCTGGAAATCCTCATCGCTTTTGCGTAATTCGTGATTGCTTCGCTCTTGGGGCCGCATATGCCAGTCCGCCTCCCACCGTTTCCAAATGTTTGGGCATTCAGCCCGGCCTCGGCCTTGGCACGATCGTTGAAAACAACGTCGTGGCGAATCTTAAATGGGCCGTTTATGCCCGGCCATGCCCAACCAAGGATCTGGTTATTCGCGATAACATTTTCTACAACGTTAGTGCTGCCCTTCATTGGGACCAAACAGGCGCCAGTATCCCCGTTGGACGGATCAGCGTGCTCGGTAACCTTAATGATCTCTCTCGCGTTGGAGCCTCCGCTCCCAAAGGTCTCGACTTTCTCGTAGGGCCGTATGACACGCTGGTCGCGCGCCGGAACATTGTTCGTCAGATTCCCGATTCCGATCATTCCCTTAGACCTGACGCGATCGGAATCTCCGTTGTGCAGTGCACCAATGCTTTTATCGACGATAATGTGATCAACGATACTGTGAACACTAGGCCTAAAACAAGCGCATTTAAAGCCTGGAGTTGGTTCGGTTAGAAATTTTGGCGATGTTGACCGCGAAATTTCCTCATCCGGGATCCGAGGGTCGATTCTATCAGCCTAACTTCGCTTCAGCGAGACGATTGGACGTTGAGTGCGCGGAAAAACCCACTTTTCAGTTGCGCGCGAAGAGAATGCTCCCATTGTTTTCAGAACGTTAAAAAGTGGCGGGGCCTTCCCTGTCTATTCCACGAGCACCAGCTGTTGGAGGCGTTCCCAGGTCGCAAAGAAATCGACGAGCCAATGATTGTAAGACAACACGCGATAGATCACACGTCGTCCCGTGCGCACGATCTGGCAGGGAATGAGCATGATCGTGTTGAGAAAGCGCCGAAATTCCATTTTCATGATTTCCAGGCCGCGCTCCGCGTTGGGCATGAGCAGCCCGTACCAGGCTTTCAGATTCCAGGCTAAAGCCGCCATGACCATGTAAGCCCAATTGCTCAGTAGGTCATGGACGGGCATGCGCATCGCATTGACGCCGTTCTTCAATTGCTCGATGACGTTCTCTTGATCGCAGCGATCATTGGCCAGGCCCATGATCTTTTCCGCTTTGTCAGAGCGGTTGGTGATATAGAAGAAGTAACGGATCTCATCGAAAAGCGGCTTTTCCCCGCGCTGCACGCTGATGTTCTTGCGCAGGATGATCAGCCGATATTTTTGCTCCGACTTGAGCGGTTGATATTGGATTTCGGCAATGTCTTCTCCGACCAGGACTTGATTCTTAAACTCTTTTTCGATGACGATCTGTTCTTTGGAGCGAAAGGCTTTGGGCCGCGGCTGAGTCAAAATTTCATATTTGGGCAGGCGTTCCAGTTTGCGCCAGGCGCTGGCCTGCAGTTCTTCAGCGAGGTGGACGACCTTCGGGTGCGCGTCCATGCCCAGAATGAACTGGCGGCCCGCTTTGTCCCATCGATCCAAATGCGCGGTGTGCGTGAAATCGGTGTCGCCGCGAATCGTGATTTTCCCGGCCACTTTGGAAACCAGGTCCAGTGCTCGATCAATCCACTCTACGCTGCCGTTGTGGCTGGCCGATTGACCGGGCCGGTTGACCAGGTAAAGCACTTCCTTGGTATTGGCCAGGCTGACGATCAGCGGCGCGTAACCCCAGATGCCTTTATAGGACAGACCGATTCCCTGCTTACATTCACCCGCGGTCCCGGCGATGGTCCCATCGACATCGATGAAGGCTTCCTTGAGGAATCCGGGCGCCTGCACTTTCCAGGCGGCCAGGCGCTTGCGATTGAAACACTCCTGCAAGCAGAGAATGTCCGCCTGCTCGAAACGCCGCGTGAAATCTCCCGCTGTGGTCGGATCCGGAATGCGTTCGGCCTCCAGGCCGTTGAGAAAACTTTCATCGTTGCGGCGCTGCTCGATATCCTCCAGCCGCATCCCGCCCGCCAGAATATTGTAGGCAATATTCAAGACATGATCGCTCTCGTGATAAGGCAGGTGGACCTGCAAAAGTTCCAGGTGGCGATCAATCTCCGCGGGCAAGCCCAGGCGCTGGACCATGAGATGAATCGCGCCGATGCCGCCGCAGTTCGTCGCCTGAGCACGCTCCGCCATCTCGTAATGAATATTGCTGGCCCCGAACATGGGCGCAGGCTGATCCCGCCAGTTTTTCGGGAGCAAACGGCGCTCAATTCTGTTCTTGCGATTACGAAGAATCTTGCGGTAGGTTCTACTCACTCGAAATGACCTTCGGTTGGTTGTTTGTTGTTTTTCAACAGACGCATTTCAACCAATCGTTACAGGCATTTCGAGCTTTTTTTATCTTTTACATCAAAAAATCGCGCTTGTTGAAGGACTAGGACTAGGTCGCTGCTTCGCGTCCAGATCTTCCGATTGTGGACACTTTGCGCAACATGAGGAAATGCGTCGCCTTTAAAGCGGATAACAGACTAGTTACCGAACTGAAATTCGCGCCCGATGGGCGCATGTTGATCAGCAGCGGCGATCCGATCGCTCGTGCCTGGTTCGCGCCGGAGTTTCCGCAAACAGAGATCACTCCCGGCAAGATCACTAGGGAGATACGCTAAACGTCTGGCCTGTTTTTAGCCTACTTCTTTCAGGGCACGCGAGTTCTGGGAGGCGCTGGTCGGCGCTGACGCCGCATTTTTAGCGGGAGTGCTCCGGGGAATTCTGCTATCCCTGAGGAATGAGCGAGATTACGCGCAGGGAATTGCTTAAAGGTTTGGTCGCGGCGGGTGCAGCCGCGGGATTGGGCGGCTGCGCAACGCCGGGAAATCCGCAGGCGAGGCGCGACACAGGGATCATCCGACGCGAAAACCAGAAGCCGGGAACGCGTGATTGGATGCTGACGAACACCCGCATCGATCCCGCGACGAAATATCGCTGCCCGTGGGTTGAAGGGTACTGTTCCCGGACAAGTGTGAGGGCAGGGGAGGAGATTCAGTTTTTTGTGAGCACAAACCCGGCTTCCTCCTTCACGCTGGATATTTATCGAATGGGTTATTACGGCGGAGCGGGCGGCCGGCATGTGCTCAGTCGCGGTCCGTTTGGGGGCAAGGTTCAACCGGAGCCGGCGGTCGGCGAGCGGCGATTGCGTGAGTGCGCATGGGAGGCGTGCGATACGCTTCGTATTCCGGCCGATTGGGTGAGCGGAGTTTATCTGGGCAAACTCACCGCCGAGCGCGAGGGATTGCAAAGCTACGTGATCTTTGTCGTCCGCGATGATCGTCCCGCGGACCTGATGTTCCAATGCTCGGATACGACCTGGCAGGCGTATAACCGCTGGCCGAGTCAATTCTCCCTCTACGATAACGGACGCGATACGTGGTACTGGGGACCCGGGGTCGATATCAGCTTCGACCGGCCGTACGGGAAATATTGCCAGATTCTCGATGCGCCGCTTTCGACCGGTTCGGGCGAATGGTTCCTGTGGGAATATCCGCTGGCCTATTGGCTTGAAGAGCGCGGCTATGATGTGACCTACGTTTCGAACCTCGATACTCACACTGATCCCGGCGGGTTGTCGCGCTGCAAAGGCCTTCTATCCGTTGGTCACGACGAGTACTACTCGATGGAAATGTTCAACAACGTTCGCGCTGCGATCGATGGTGGACTGAACGTGGCTTTCTTTTCCGGCAACGTTTGTTGCGGTCGTATCGATCCTCGCCCAAGCAGCCGCGGTGTGCCGAATCGCATTTTTTTCCGGACCGACTTCTGGGGTCCGCGCGATGAAGAGGAAATCAAACGTTTTCCCGCCATGGCGCTCCTGCCGCACGCCAGCCCCAATTCAAACTTGCTTGTCGGCGCTGGCAACATTCCGCCGACCACCGGCGGAGCGGATTGGATGTGCGATTTGCCCGACCATTGGGTCTTTGAAGGCACAGGCATGAAGCGTGGTGAGGGGATACCGGGATTGGTGGGATGGGAATGGCATGGCGACCCCGCCAAAATTCCGGGCCTCGTCGTCCTGGGTAGCGCTCCCACCCAAAGTGCGCCGGGCAAGCCAAATGGCGGCGTCTATACCGCAACCATCTATCCGGGCGCGAAAAAGAATTTTGTCTTCAACGCCTCGAGCTGCTGGTGGGCCGACGGATTATCGGAACCGCCTGGCTATGTCCGACCCGCGGTTTACACCCGGCCGCAAGGCCCCGATCCGCGCGCCCAACAGATAACCGCAAATATCATCGCCAAAATGTGTGGCTGAATCGCAGGTCTGGATGAGTTGCTTGCCTTTTAATCAGGACTGCGCTGTCGCTGGTGAGCGCGCGTAACGCATAGCTCGGTTTTGGTGTGATTAGACGTTAGTGGTGGAGCGAGGCTCCTGCCGAGCTTTTTCGCTTTGGGCTTACAGTAAGGTGAATGGAGTGAATGGATCTCCTCGTTGAAAGGATCGGCGGGAGCCTCGCCCCACCCAGGCTTGGGACTTGGTTCATTGGCAGCCTCGCCCCACCTTCTGTTTTGATTGGGGATGCAGATCACCTGCATTTAGTCATATCCTCTCGGCTTGCTCGGCTTGATTCGCACTTGTCTTCCGATCACGGCTGCGTAACGTCAACGCATCCTTTTTTGAGCATGGAGTTAAGACGACGGGAATTTCTTGGTGCTTTGGCTGTGGCGGGAACAGCCGCGAGCGCATGGCCCAGCATTGGCGCCACCAAAGAGGCCGAGCCGGACAAGCGCGCGCTCGCCGAGACTGCAATTTCGCTGGCGAAGAAACTTGGAGCGAATTACGCCGATATCCGGATCAATCATTATCTCAGTGAAGATATCGCCACGCGGGAAGAGCGGGTCTTGCGTGTCTCGCGCTCGCGCAGTTTCGGTTTCGGGGTGCGCGTGTTGCTCAACGGAGCATGGGGATTTGCGGCGAGTGATAAGGTAAATGAAGAAACGGTGCGGCGGATTACGCGAGAGGCGGTGAAGCTGGCGAAAGCCAATGCGCGCTATCAACAAAAGCCTGTGAAGCTCGTTCCCGCGGACAAGGTGGTGGCCAGCTGGCAGAGCGCGTTTGAAAAGGATCCGTTCGAAGTTCCCACGGATGCGAAGATCAATTTTCTGCTAAAGCTTAACGGCATCGCCATGAAGGTTAAGGGCGTCAGTTTTGTGGATTCCAACGTGTCCTTCCGGCAGGAGAAAAAGTTTTATGCTTCGACGGATGGCTCTGAAACCGAGCAGCGAATTATCCGCACCTACCCGACATTTAGAGTTACAGCCGTGAATCATTCGAGCGGCGACTTCCAAACGCGTGCGAGCCTCGCCGCGCCCAAAAGCATCGGATACGAATATTTAGAACAGTACCCGTGGGAACGCGAAGCCGAGCAGGCGGGCGAGGAAGCGGTTGAGAAGCTCAGTGCAAAACCGGTGACGCCGGGAAAATACGATTTGATCATCGATCCGACGAATCTCTGGCTCACCATTCATGAATCGGTCGGGCACTCCACGGAGTTGGATCGGGCTCTGCTTTGGGAAGCGGATTTCGCCGGCACCAGTTTTCTGACGCCGGACAAGACTGGAAAGCTGCAGTTTGGGGCGAAAATCTGCAATTTTTTTGCGGACCGCAACCAACCGCACGCCCTGGCTACGGTTGGCTACGATGACGAAGGAGTGCCTGGGCAGCGGTGGGACCTGGTAAAGGATGGCGTCTTTGTTGGGTGGCAGACGACGCGCGATCTTGCGCCGTTGATCGGTCAGGATCGTTCTTACGGTTGTCTGCATGCGGATAGTTGGGCGAGTGTGCCGTTTCCGCGGATGCCGAATGTTTCGCTCGAACCAGCGAAGGAGGGCGTTTCTTTGGAACAACTCGTCGCGGATGTGGATGATGGCATCGTGATTTACGGAAATGGAAGCTGGTCGATCGATCAGCAGCGGTACAATTTCCAGTTCGGCGGACAAACCTTTCGAGAGATCAAAAAAGGCAAAGTTGGCGCGATGTTGCGGGATGTTGCTTATCAGTCGCGCACGCCAGATTTTTGGAACGCTTGTGACGGGCTGGGTGGGCAGAAAACTTATCAGCTCGGCGGAGCGATGAACGACGGAAAAGGCGAGCCGATGCAGAGCAACGCCGTGAGTCATGGCTGCCCGGTGGCAAGATTCCGGCAGATCAACGTTCTGAACACAGGAAACAAAAAGGCTTAAGCCCAACGAGGTCGCGCATGTTGCTGAGTGAAAAAGAGTGCAGGCACGTTTGCGAAAAGCTTCTCTCGATGACCCGGGCTGAGGATGCGCACGTGAGCGTCACTGGCGGCGACAGTTCGCATTTGCGCTTTGCCGCGAATGGTTTTACAACGAGCGGGCGGGTTGAGAATACCTCCGCGCGCATCACCCTCTGGATTGGGCAGAAGAGCGGTTCAGCGAGCGCAGCGAACCTTGAACCCGCCTCTTTGGAAGAGGCGGTGCGCCAGGCTGAATTGCTCGCAAGCATTTCGCCCGTGGACAAGGAGTACATGCCCACGCTCGGTCCGCAAAAGTATCGACCAACTGCCGGATACGCCGACGCCACCGCAGACATTTCGCCGGAAGACCGGGCTCGGCGCGTACATGACATTATTACCGACTGCCAAAAGCATAGCTTGATCGGGGCCGGTTTTCATCAATCGAGCGCCAGTGCCAGCGCCTTCGCGACTAAACACGGATTGTTCCATTACCAGCGCTCGACGCTCGTCAGCTTATCCGCCACAGCGCGGACCGAAGATGGGAAAAGTTCGGGTTACTTCCTGCGGAACCATTTCGATGTGCGCAAGCTTGAGACCGCGCGAATCGGGCGCGAAGCAATCCAGAAAGCGCTCACTTCGCGAGAACCGCGCGTGCTGGAAGCGGGAACTTACCCGGTCATTCTAGAAGCGCAGGCGGCTAACGATCTTTTGCAGCACATCCAGTTCAACGCACGGAGCACCGACGAAGGACGCAGCGCTTATTCCGGTCCGAACGGCACATCGCGGGTGGGCGAAAAGATTTTCGATGAGCGCCTGAATATTTATAGCGATCCATGGCATCCGGAATTGCCGGACTCATCCTCGGCGCAAGATGGTCTTCCGGCCGAAAAGATTTACTTCGTCCGCAATGGCGTGCTGGAACAGCTGAGCTATAGCCGGTACTGGGCGCACGAAAAGAACAAGCAGCCGACGCCAGGCCCGGTCAACATGATCCTGGAAACAAACGGATCCAAGGCGAAGTTGGAGGAAATGATCGCCGGGATGAATCGCGGCCTGTTGATCAGCCGCTTCTGGTACATTCGTGGTGTGGACCCGCGCACCGCTTTATTTACAGGCCTGACGCGTGATGGCGTGTGGTACGTCGAGAAAGGAAAAATCCAATATCCAGTGCGAAACTTTCGTTTCAATCAAAGCATTCTTGAACTGCTTGCGCCGGGCAATGTGGAAATGATCGGGGCTTCCGAGCGTGTGAGCGCGTCCGAAAGCCAGGGCGAAGGTTCGGCACTCATGCCCGCAATTTCAGTGAAGCGGTTTCATCTCACTTCGCAATCGGAAGCAGTCTGAGTTTTCTCCTAATCGTAATCCTAATCTTACTCTTAATCTGTTCAGGTTTGAGGTGTCTTAAGAGAAGAGATTAAGAGTAAGAGTAGGATTACGATTAGGAGTAGAATAATGCCGATCCCTTTACGCGACGCAGCGAATTCAAGGTATGACGTGCTGGCACTCGGCGAGTGCATGGTGCGTCTTTCGCCGCCCGCACACGGACGAATCGAGTTCGCCAAAACTCTTGAAGTGGATGTCGGGGGCGGCGAATTTAACGTAGCCTACGCTTGTGCGCGGCTGGGCCTGCGCACCGGATTCATCAGCAAACTTCCCGACAATTACGTTGCCAGAATTATTCTCAATCACGCCCGAGCGGTCGGAATGTGCGTTAACGATGTTCTGATGGAGGCGTACGACGGGGTCGGGCGCCAAAGTCGCGTAGGGCTGAACTTCACCGAAGTCGGGACCGGCGTCCGGCCGAGCGTAACCATGTACGACCGAGGCCATTCATCCGCCAGCCAGATGAAGCCGGAGGATATCAACTGGGACAAGCTGTACCACGGGGAGGGTGTGCGCTGGTTGCACACCGGCGGGATTTTTACCGCGCTTTCGGATACCGCAGCGGCCACGGTGCTGGCCGCCCTCAAAGGGGCAAACGCGGCGGGAACAATCACCAGCTACGACCTGAATTTTCGGAGCAAACTCTGGAGCAGTGCGAAAGCGATTGCCACCACGAAGGAAGTGATCAAGCACGTCCGGGTCTTGATCGGAAACGAAGAGGATTTTCAAAAGGTGCTCGGCTTCGAAGTTGAAGGAACCGATCCAAGCCTGCGCGAATTGCCGGTCGAAGCTTACAAACGCATGGTGGAAAAGGTCGTGAAAACCTATCCGCATATTCACGCGGTTTGCACCACCTTGCGCGAGGTGAAGAGCGGTTTGGTCAATAATTGGGGTGGGATCCTGTGGTACGAAGGAGAGTTCTACGAAGCCCGGCAATTCAAAGACCTCGAAATCGAAGACCGCGTTGGGGGTGGTGATGGATTTTCCAGCGGCATCGCGTATGGATTCCTTTCGGGAATGAAGCCGCAGGACATCGTTGATTTCGGCGCGGCTCACGGCGCTTTGTTGCAAACAACTCGTGGCGATACTTCGCAAATTACGCTCTTTCCAGCACATTGGGATCCTAAGCTTAGAATTCCACGTGGACAAGTTGTCGC
>JADMIO011216334.1_pt1 | contig 54030 bp, 40 predicted proteins | sample 8958161 | NCBI WGS metagenome assembly JADMIO01 (sample SAMN16585339, study PRJNA669376) | soil metagenome | isolation source: Crop rotation soil | place: USA: Cullars Rotation, Alabama | collected 2011
AGCGAAGCCATCACCGCCGCGAAGATCGAGGAATAGACCACGGATGTGGCCATCGATCCGGACTGGTCGACGCAGAGCGTGACCTCGTGGAGATCCACAATGCGGCGTTGCTGGCGGCGGAAGCCGATGAGGCGTTCGGGCACGACGGTGCGGTGCTCCTCCTGCCAGTGGCGCAGGTTGGCGCGGATGGTGCGGGGCCAGTCTATGTCGGCCTGGCGCGGACGGCTTGTGCGCTGCGAGCGGTCGACGGCGCCGCGGAGGGCTTCGGCGGTCTTCCGTTCGAGACGCTCCATCAGCTGGGCGACGACCTTGGCGACGACCATACGCGCCGTGTCCTTGGTCTTTTCGGGCATGACGGAGCGGAGAGAGACGAGATCGGCGATCAGGTTCACGTCGGCTTCGACAGCGGCGAGGAATTCCGGCTCCATCAGCATCTGCTTGAGGCCGAGGCGCTCGAAGGCGTCCTTCTGGATCACCTGCACGACGGGCGCCGGAAAGTATTCGCGGATGTCGCCCATCCAGCGGGCGACGCTGGGCGCGGATCGGTTGAGGCCGCCGCGGCTTTTCTTGCTGCCGTCTGTATCCGGATCGCCGCCGCCATAGAGAGCCGTAAGCGCGGCGGACAGGCGCTGGTCCTGCTTCGAGAGCGCCTCCTCGTCAGATCCAAGCGCCAGGCGCCAGCGGCGGTCGCGTTCTTCGTGTCCTTCATCGCTCATTGTTGCGGCTTTCCGGAAAGAATGCCTGCAACGCGTTCGAACTGCTTTTGCCAGATGGCTTCGGCGTTCGGAGCGAGGATCACGCCGCCAAGACCAGCGCCGGCCTTGCCGAACAGAGCGTCCAGGAGGCGTTTGCGCTGTGTGCGGTCGAGCGTCGAGAAGGCGCGGCGGAAGAGGGGCAGGAATTCCTGGAAGCGTTCAGCATCGAGCGTGATGAGCCAGGCGTCGACGGCGGCGCGCAGGCCGGCGTCGTGAATCAGCCGCTCGCCGCCGCGGTCGAAGAAGCCTTCGAAGAAACCGGCGGCGTCGGCGACGGCTCGGCCGGGAGAAAGCATGCGGCTGAGGAGGTCGGCCGCGGCTTCGGGCGTCATCTGGTCGGCTTCATAGAGCAGACGGGCGCAAAGGCCCGAGACGGACGGGGTCGCCTGCGCGTCTTCGACGACGGTGTGGAGGGCTTCGAGCCAGGGTGTACGTTCCTCGGTGATCTCCGCCAGCTGGATGGCCGCATCGGCGCCGGCGATCTGTGTGCGCAAGGCTTGGGCGGCTTCGCGGTCGAGATTGCGGGCGGCGTAGGGCAGGGCGATGGAGGCCTGCACGGCGATGCGACGGAGCAGGGCGCCGAGCTGGGATGCATCCGTCCCGCGCGCTTCGCCATAGCGGACGAGATTGGCGAGCGGAGGCATACCGCCGAGAAGTTCGGAGCAGTCGCTGGTTTCCGCGGCCCGCCTTTCCACTAGTGCAATGCCGGGTTCGACGGCGTCTGGCAGCTGGGCGGTGAGGGATGAGAGGACAAGTTCGGCGAGCTCGCCCAGCGTCTTCGCCTCGGCGAATCTGGCGCGCATGCGGCCGGCGGCGGCCTGCGCGATGCTGGGGCCGTAGACGAGGTTCTCGACGAGGCGGACCGCATATTCCGGGTACCACTCCAGCATCCATTTTTCGCGGAACGTGCCGCGGCTGCGCCCGGCGTCGGAGAGTTCGCCCCACGGGACGCCCAGCACGGTAAGACGATGGAGCAGGGTCGAACGGGCAAGACCGTTCTCGCTACGCAGGTCGAGGGAGAGCTCGCGCTCGAGCGCTTCCGGCTTGAGCTTGACGCGTTTCTGTTCGCGCTGGAGGTCTTCGAGCAGGGGGGCGAGCGGGACATTGTCCGGAATCGCGCCGACATCCGAGCCGATAAGAAGAAGCCGCGAGACCGTCTCCCACATCAGCTTTTCGCCATGGCAGAGGCAGGCAATGGAGGCTTCGCGCAGCTCCTCGAAACCGGGGGCGGGGCGACCGCGAATGGCGGCGAGGGCGATGGCCAGCCGCTGCGTCTCGATCACGGAGGCGGTCGAAACCATCTGGCCCTGCTCGCGAAGCGCCGCTGCGATGCGCGCGAGCCAGACCGGCGTTGCGAGTTTTGCGGGCGTTTCCCAGAGGTGCCTGCACCAGCCCGGGGCCGCGACGCCAGCGCCATATCCGCTGGCGTAGGCGAGACGAGGAGATGTCCATGGCGCCCACGTCGCGGTCATCTTGCGTTTGGGCATTCCCTTGAGCAGGGCGCGATCGGCAGGCGAGGGTTTTGCGCTCAGGACCGGCGCATGCCAGGCGCCGCAGATGACGGCGATGGCGCCTTCGGTTTCCTTCGCAGCGGCTGCTATCTCGATCCGCATATGGGCTTCGCGGATGGCTTCGACGCCTTGCGGCGGGGGGGTTGCTTCGCGCAGCGCGGCCATGGCGTCGGATACGGCGGCGAAGACAGGCCCCGGCTCGGGATTTTCCTCGATCACGTCGCGCCACCAGCTTTCACCGTCTTCATAGCCGGCCGCTTCCGCCAGCACGCCGATGGGATCGCGTTCGATCAGTTGCTCAGGCGTGGGCTCTGAGGGCTGAGCATCGACAGCGGCGTCGGCTTCCGGAGGCGGATCGTCTGCGGGAACAGCTGTGGGATCTGCCGCCGAGGCTTCTGGCGCCTTCTCGGCAAAGCGCCACGCTGCGGGGATGTCGATAAAACGAACCGGCGCCTGGTTGCGCACGGCCCAGAGCGTGGCCTGATATTCCGGCGACCAGGCGGCGAAGGGCCAGAACGACGCCTGCGAAGGATCATCGGCCGCGTAGGCGAGCAGGGCCACAGGCGGGATCATCGCGCTGTCTGCGAGGAGCGGGAGAAGCGGGGTCGTATCCGACGGTCCCTCGATCAGCACCACCGCCGGCTTCAACTGGTCGAGCGCCTCCAAGAGGCGCCGCGCGGAGCCGGGCCCGTGGTGGCGGATGCCGAAGATGTGGATTTCTCCGGGCATTGGGCCGGGCATCCGTCAGACGAGATCGATTAGGGCGCGGTAGTATTGCGAATACTCGGAGCGCTTCTTCAGGACGGTTTCGAGATATTCCTCCAGCACGGCCTTGTCCTGCACCGGGTCCTTGATGATGGCGCCGAGCATGTTGGGGGCTACGCCCTCAGCGCTGAGCTTGCCGTTGTTGAAGTAAGCGGCCTGGCTGAGGCCGCCGACCATCACGCCGATCGCCTCGGCCGTCGACAGTGACCCGCTCGGAACCTTCAGCGTCACCTTTCCATCGAGCGTTTGCCCGCCGCGCAGCTCGCGGAAGATGGCGACGACGCGGGCGACTTCGTCGGCGACATTCTTCGGCGCGGGCAGATCGAGCGATTGCGCCATTTCGCCGACACGTTTCACAACGATGCCGATTTCCTGGTCCATGTCGTTCGGCAGCGGCAGGACGACGACGTTGAAGCGGCGCTTGAGAGCGGCCGATAGCTCATTGACGCCCTTGTCGCGGTTGTTGGCGGTCGCGATCACATTGAAGCCGCGCCGGGCATAGAGGCTGTCGTTGAGTTCCGGCAGGGGCATCATCTTTTCGGAGAGGACGGTGATCAGCGTGTCCTGCACGTCCGATCCCATGCGGGTGAGTTCTTCCAGGCGGCAGAGCTTGCCGGATTCCATGGCGCGGAAGAGCGGCGTCGGAACCAGCGCTTCCTTGCTCGGCCCCTTGGCGAGGAGCTGGGCATAGTTCCAGCCATAGCGGACCTGGTTTTCGTCCGTGCCCGCCGTGCACTGGATCACCATGGTGCTATCGCCGCAGATCGCAGCCGCAAGGTGCTCCGACACCCACGACTTCGCCGTACCCGGCACGCCGAGCAGAAGCAGGGCGCGGTCCGTGGCCAGTGTCGCGATGGCGGTTTCGATCAGGCGCTTGTCGCCGACGTATTTTGCGGAGATCGCGGTTCCGTCACCGGCCTTGCCGCCCATCACGTAGGTGACGACCGCCTGGGGCGAGAGCGACCAGCCGAACGGCCTGGGCGCCTTGTCAGCCGCCTTCAGCGCGTCCAGCTCTGCAGCATAGGTCTTCTCTGCCGGCAGGCGCAGCATCTCGGTCGCTTTGGCTTGCGTACTCATGAAGATGTCTCCGGCTTGAGGGCGGCGTTGAGATGAAGAAGGTCGAGCGCGGGCTCGGACGGTGAAAGGCCGACGGCGACCGCCTGCGCCAGCACGGCCTCCGCGCCATGCGTATCCAGCAAGAAGCCGAGATTGATGAGGCTCTGCTTTGAAATATGCTCGGCCGCCGTCGTGTTCTCGCCGCCAGCGGTCCACGCCATCAGAGCCATGCTGAAATCGCGATAGGCCTGCGCCGGCTTCACCGTCTCGATGGAAAGACCGCCAAGCGCGTCTCCCACAAACTCCAGCGTGCGAGGAAACCCCGCTTCATCGTCGCCAACTGTCATCTGCGCGAGCGCGAGTCGCGCGCCCGCTGCCAGCCTCTGCGCAAGCTGTGCGCCCGCCCCGAACAGCGCCTGCTTGCTCGCGGCGATCCGCTTCATCAAAGGCTCGATCACACGTTCCGGGGCAGTCGTGAGCACCATCTGCGCGAGGCTATTGGTCACTTCGGCGTCATCGACGGGGATCGCTTCCGCCAGCTCGTCTTCCGACAGACCCAGCTGCTTTGCCAGTGCTGAGAACGTCACCAGAGAGAACAGCTCCCACCGCCGGTTGCGTTGTGCGTCGTTCTGCAGCTTGTTGAATGACACCACGGTGCGACGCGACAGGATCCCGGCCTTGCCTACCGACATGAAGGCCGCAAGCTCCTCGGTAAGATCCGCCGCCGTCTCCGCACGGCCCAGCCGCGCCAGCAGGTGTCGCGCGACCGCCTTCACCCGATCGGACCGGTCATTGGCCAGCGACGCGAGATAGTCCGCATCCTTCTCCGACAGCTTCGCGGCGAGGATCGAGATCAGGTCTACGCGCTTCTCCGCCGGCTCGGCTCCCGCCTTGGCGGCGATGATCTCGCGCGCCTTGTCCGGATCGCGCTCGCGCAGTTGCTCCAGCATCTGCTTGCGTGCAGCGGGCGGCCAGTCGCCCCATGTCTCTGCAGAAATTGCGGCCGTTGCATCGCCTGTTTTCGGCGCCGCTTTCGTCGCCCAGTCGATCCACGGAGCGTATACATCCGGCGCCCACGCATCATTCGCACTGGGCATCCAGTCTGCCGGATGCAGTGTGAAGCCGCGCTGCGCCACAAGCACGACGATGTTGCGCGCCAGCAGCGGCTGCGCCTTGAGTGCCTGCTGCAACCGTCTGATCCTTGACCGGAGGTTCGCGTTCACCGTTGGCAGGACCAGCCGGGGCAGGGGCGAGCGCGTCTCCAGCGCGCCTGCCGTCGGGCGGAACACGACCTGTAGCGCTTGTCCGGCCAGCGCCGCGATCCGCAGCTCGGCGTCGGCTTCCTGTCCAACCAGTTGCGCCCACTCAGGTGGGCAATGCGTCGCTGCGCTCCCTCCGCCCAGCCACGCCCCGCGCATGCGCGCCAGCGATTGCTCCAGCTGTGCGAGGCCGTCAGCCATCGAACGAAATCCTGCCCCAGTCGCTCTGCGCAGAGAGCAGGTGCGCACGGGCGCCGGACCACACCGCCACCGCATGCCGCAAATGCATGCCCAGCGTTACGTCTTCGATTTCATCCCCCAGCGGTAGCGCTGCTGATGCGTCATCTGCGCGCCACCAGGCACGCCCATGGCCGTCGCGCGCAACCCGCCCGGCAGGGAGGATGACCGGCGCCTCAAGCCGCCATGGCGAGGCGTGCAGCGCTTCGGCCCATGGCGACAGCAGATCTTCTGGTCCCTGCGGCCAAGGCCGCGCACCCGGCGTCTCCGGCTCGCGCGACGCGATCACCGCCCGCAGCGGACCGTGCGCCGGATAGAATGCCAGTTCGGCATTGAACTGCTCGGCCGGCGAGAATGCGTTCGTTCGCCGGCCGCCGGACGCGGGATAGAAATCCTGCAGCAGGGCGAACCTTTGTCCTTCTCCCAGATTCATCAGCCACGTGGATTGGCTGACCAGCCCATCGCGCCGTGTCGTCACGCGCAGGCCGACGGCTTCCCAGGTTGATCTCACGCGCAGTGCGCCGGCGTCGGCAAGCACCTGGTCGCGCGTTTCGGTGGACGCCATTTCGCGCTTCAGTTCCGGATCGTTCGGCTCCGCCCGCCATGCTCGCACAAGCAGGACAAGCTTACCCAGTTCTGCGATCGCCGCATCCGGCCGCTCCTCTGCCGGAAGGGCGAGGATTCGCGCCGGCATTTCATCGATCCGGCTGGCCAGCGCGCCCGCGCGGGCATCGACCAGGCGCGCGGCGATGCGCCGGCAGCGGTCGACCAGTTCGGCAAGGAAGCCGCCGAGCCCTGTGCGCAACTGGTCGGCGACCCATTGCTCAAGATCGTCAGCCGCATCGCCGAGCGAGCGCTGGGTTGCCTCGGCGCGCTTTTCGGCCTGTGCCTTCTTTCGTGCTTCGGCTTTCTCGTCGACGACCTTGGGCGCTTCCTCGGCCTCCGCCGCGGCGAGACTCTTTTCGCCGTAGGGCTTGTCGTAGGCTTCCGACGGTTTCGGGTTGCCGCTGCTCCCGCGCCGCCGGCCGAGCCAGTCGGTCACCCATTCGGGGACTTCGGCTTTCGCGAATGCCTTTGCGTCGTCGACATGCATCCACATCAGAGCGATAGCGTGCTTGCAGGGAAACTTGCGGGAAGGGCAGGTGCACTTGCTTCCGATATCCTGCGTGTCGGCCATGACGCGGTAGGGATTGGCGCCCGATCCCTGGCACTCGCCCCAGATCAGGCTGCCGGTCTCATTCTGCGCACGCAACGGCCATTTCGCAGGCTTCAGCAATCCTGAGGCCGCCTTCAGCGCCGCCTGGTCGGGCGCCAGCGCCTCGATCGATTGACGTGTCAGGCCCACAGCAACCCCCTCCCTGCGTCATGCCACTCTAGGCTGAATCTGGATGTCTGATGCAAGGCGTCACTTCGAGAGAGACGGACCTCGCGAAATGTTGACACCGGTGTCCGGTTTGCGCGATCACGTTTGGCGCTGCGCAGGAAGCGGACATGTTCTCACGGCGAGGAGTGCTGGCGGCCGGGGCGGGCGCCCTTCTTCTTCCTGGTCCGGCGCACGGGCAAACGCCGGGCGATCCCTGGGCGCAGCTTCCTTCTATTCTCAGGCGCATCAAGCCGCCGGTTTTTGCCTCGCGCGATTTTCCGGTGTCGCAGTTCGGCGCGCGAGGCGATGGCGTGACGCTCAACACAGAGGCCTTCGCCGGGGCGATTTCAGCGTGCAGCGCGGCTGGGGGCGGCCGGGTCATCGTGCCTGCAGGCGACTGGCTGACGGGGCCGATCCATCTGAAGAGCAATGTAAACCTGCACGTCGCGAAAGGCGCGACGATCAGGTTCAGCCGCGATCCGAAACACTATCCTCTGGTGTTCACACGGTGGGAGGGGATCGAGTGCATGAACTACTCGCCCTTTATCTATGCCTTCGAGCAGGAGAATATCGCGCTGACGGGCGAGGGCGTGATCGACGGGCAGGCCGACAAGGAGCACTGGTGGCCATGGAAGGGCAATGCCCAGGGCGGCTGGCATGAGGGGCAGCCGAAGCAGGATCAGGCTCGCGCCCGCCTGTTCAAGTTGGCCGAGGACAATGTGCCGGTGGCCGAGCGCATCTTTGGCGAGGGCGGCTACCTGCGGCCCATGTTCATCCAGCCCTACCGCTGCCGCAACGTGCTGATCGAGGGGCTTACGCTCAAGGGCTCGCCGATGTGGCAGCTCCATCCCGTGCTCTGCACGAATGTCACGGTTCGCAGGATGACAGTCACCGGTCAGGGTCCGAACACGGATGGGTGCGATCCGGAATCCTGCACGGACCTGCTGATCGAGGATTGCTCGTTCGATGTTGGCGATGACTGCATCGCGATCAATTCCGGGCGCAATGCGGATGGACGGCGCCTGGCTGCGCCGAGCCAGAACATTGTTATCCGCAATTGCCGCATGGCCGACGGGCATGGCGGGCTGACCGTCGGCAGCCAGATCAGCGGGGGCGTGCGCAATGTCTTTGTCGAGGATTGCCGGCTCGACAGCGCGAATCTCAATGCGGCGATCCGGATCAAGAACAACGCCTTGCGGGGCGGACTGCTGGAGAACCTCTATTTCCGGCGGCTGAAGATCGGACAGGTCCGACAGGCCGTGATCAGCATCGAGTTCGACTACGAGGAAGGGCCCAACGGCCCCTTCATCCCGGTGTTGCGCAATCTCGTGGTCGAGGATGTCGCCAGCGTGACAAGCGGGCGGCCCATGGTGGTGCGCAGCTATGAGAAGGCGGACATCCGGGGCATCACAATTCGCCGTTGCAGCTTCGGCGGGGCCGCGCAGGCCAGCGAGATCGCGTTCGTCAAAGACCTTCGGGTGACGGAAACCACCGTCAACGGCAAGCCCAGCAAGCTCGTCTGAAACAGAGCGATTTCCGCCCCGGAAGGCGATAAGAGTTGACACCGGGAGGGTTCTGCGAAGGATGCGCTGAAACCGGAATGATACCGGTATCATTGGGCGGAAACATGGGTTTTCGGACAACACGGCGCCGCCTGCTGGCGGTCGGTTCGGCAGGCCTGGGACTGGCCGGGCTTGGCGCGTGCACGGCCATGCCCGGCGCCGGCGAGGGGCCGTGGGCGGAGGCGGACGCCATACTTGCTCGTATCCGCGCGCCCGCAATTCCTCGGCGTGAGTTCGCGATCACTTCGTTCGGGGCAAAACCGGACAGCGATTGTACCGCGGCGATCGCCGCCGCGATCGAGAGCGCCAACAAGGCAGGCGGCGGGCGCGTTGTTGTTCCGGCAGGCACATGGCTGACGGGCGCCATCCGCCTGAAGAGCCGTGTCGACCTGCATGTCGAAAAGGGCGCGACACTCAAGTTCAGTCGCGATCCGGCGGCCTATCCTGTGGTGCTGACGCGCCATGAGGGCATCGAGCTGATGAACTTCTCGCCGTTCATCTATGCCTATGGCGAGGAGGACATTGCCGTGACGGGAGCGGGCACGCTCGACGGACAGGCGGATGCGGAGCACTGGTGGAACTGGGCGCGGCGCGCGCCGGCGGGGACGGTAAGCGATCGCCAGCGCCTGGCCGACATGGGCGAGCAGGGCGTGCCGGTGGCCGATCGCGTGTTCGGCATGGGCAAGACGATAAGGCCGAACTTTGTGCAGCCTTACCGCTGCAGGAATGTGCTGATCGAGGGGCTCAGCATCATCGCCTCGCCGATGTGGGAGATCCATCCGGTCGAGTGTTCGAACGTCATCGTGCGTGGGCTCAATATCAACAGCCATGGGCCGAACAATGACGGGTGCGATCCGGAGAGCTGCCGGGACGTGCTGATCGAGGATTGCACGTTCGATACGGGCGATGACTGCATCGCCATCAAGTCCGGGCGCAATGCCGACGGGCGGCGGCTGCGTGTTCCAAACGAGAATGTCGTCATCCGCAATTGCCGCATGAAGGACGGCCATGGCGGGTTCACGCTGGGCAGCGAGTGCACCGGCGGCATCCGCAATGTGTTCATGGAAAACTGCCGGATGGACAGTCCGAACCTCGACAACGCCATGAGGTTCAAGAACAACGCGATGCGCGGCGGCACGCTGGAGAACATCTTCATCCGCAACATCACGGTCGGGCAGGTGGCCGGCGCGGTGATCAATGTCGACTACAGCTATCAGGAAGGGCCGAATGGGCCTTACACGCCCGTCTTCCGCAACATGGTGATCGAGAATCTCACCAGCGGCAAAAGCCGACGAGCGATGAACCTTCAGGGTTACGCCAACGCGCCGCTCTCCGGGATCGCGCTGCGCGACTGCACGTTCGGGAATGCGGGTGAGGTCGGGCCGGTCCTCAACGTGAAGGGGCTCACTGCCGAGCGTGTCACGATCAACGGGCAGCCGTTCAATCCGCCTGCCGGTACAAGCTAGAGGAGGCGTCATGAAGCTCGATCGCAGGACCATCCTTAGCGCCGGTGCGCTTGCCATGGTTGCGGGCGCGGCGAGTGCGCAGCAGGCAAAGGCTTGGAAGGCGGCGAAGACGCCATTGACGCCACATCAGGCGGCGCTCGATGCGCCGGATCCGGCGGAAGTCATTACGCTCTGGCCCAATGGCGCGCCGGGCGGGGAGAAGGTGACAGCTACAGAAGCTGTCGTGGTGCGGACGCCGCCTCAAGGGATGCGCGATCGCTTCCAGGAGCATACGCGCAAGCCGACACTGACCGTGTTCAGGCCGGTGAAACCCAATGGTGCCGCGGTGATCCTTGCGCCGGGCGGGGCCTATCTGCGGGTGGTGCTCGACAAGGAAGGCTATGAGACGGCGCGCTATCTCGCTTCGCGCGGCTATACTTGCTTCGTGCTGATGTATCGCATGCCGGGCGACAGCTGGGCGGCGGGGCCGGATGTGGCGCTGCAGGATGTTCAGCGCGCCGTGCGCGTGGTGCGGGCAGGGGCGGCGGGATTCGGGATCAATCCGAACAAGATCCTGATGCAGGGTTTTTCGGCAGGCGGGCATGTCGCGAGTTCCGCACTCACACGGTTCGACGAGGCGGTCTATGCGCCGGTCGATGCGGTGGACAAAGTGTCGGCGCGGCCGGACCTCGGGTGTCTGTGCTATCCGGTTATCGCGCTGGCCGGACCGCTGGCGCATGCGGAGTCGGCGCAGCAAGTGCTTGGGAAGTCGCCATCGCCCGAAGAAGTTCGCCGCACGTCTGCCGAGGCGCATGTCTCGGCCAATACCCCGCCCACCATCCTCTTCCATGCGCAGGATGATCCAACGGTCGCGGTCGAGAATTCGCTGGCGATGTTCTCGGCGCTTCGCGCTGCGAAGGTCGAAGCGGAGCTGCACATCTTTTCGGGGGGCCAGCATGGCTGGGGCCTTCGCGGTATTGAAGGCAAGACCTGCGCCGAATGGCCGGTGCTGTTCGTAAACTGGATGAAACGTCATGACTTCGGCTGACACAACATCTTCTACTGCAGCAGCAACGGCAGGCATGAGCCGCAGGCGATGGGTGATCTGCGCGCTGCTCTTCACGGCGGTGGTCATCAACTATGTCGACCGGCAGATGCTGGGCGTGCTCAAGCCGGAGATGGAGAAGCAGCTCGGCTGGACGCAGCAGAACTACGCCGACATCGTGTTCTACTTTCAGGCCGCTTATGCGCTGAGCTATCTCCTGTTTGGCGCCTTCGTCGATCGCGTGGGCGCGAAGATCGGCTACGGCGTGGCCTTCACCATCTGGCAGCTGGCGCACATCGCGCACGGCGCCGCCTCCAGCCTGGTCAGCTTCTTTGCAGTGCGCATCGCGCTTGGCGTGGGCGAGGGCGGCAACTTCCCGGCCGGCATCAAGGCGGTGACGGAATGGTTCCCCAAGAAGGAGCGAGCGCTTGCGACCGGCATCTTCAACGCGGGCTCCAACATCGGCGCGATCATTACCCCGATCGCAGCCCCGGTGATCATGGCGGCGTGGGGCTGGCAGGCGGCATTCGTGGTCACTGGCGTGATCGGCCTTCTGTGGCTGGTGGTCTGGTTCGCGATGTATCGCAGCCCGCGGCAGGACAAGAATGTGAACCCGGCCGAACTTGCGCATATCGAGCAGGATCCGGCGGACACGGAAAAGAAGGCCGGCTGGTTCGCTGTGCTGGGGAAGAAGGAGACCTGGGCCTACTCGATCGGCAAGTTCCTGATCGATCCGGTGTGGTGGATGCTGCTGTTCTGGCTGCCGGACTTCTTCAACAAGACCTTCAACCTCGCCGTGACGTCGACCGACTATGTGATGGCCATCGCGGTCGTCTACCTGATCTCGGATGTGGGGAGCGTGGCGGGCGGGTGGATGTCCTCGCGCATGATGAAGATGGGCTGGAGCCTCAATCGGTCGCGCAAGACGACGATGTTGATCCTTGCGGTCTGTGCGTTGCCCTATTTTGCGATCACCTATGTCAACGTGCTGTGGGGAGCGATCCTGCTGATCGGCTGGCTGGCGGCTGTGCACCAGGCATTCTCGGCCAACCTCTATACCATGCCTGGCGATGTGTTCCCGCGGAAGGCGGTGGGTTCGGTCGTCGGCATCGGAGGCATGATCGGCGGCATCGGCGGCATGATCATGGCGCAGGGTGTGGGCAAGGCTCTCTCCACCTCGCTCGGCTATCCCGCGATCTTCGCGGTGTGCGCGGTGGTCTATCTGATCGCCATGGCGGCGGTTCACCTGCTGTCGCCAAAGATGAAGCCGGTGGAGATGTAGCGGCTAGAGCTTGTAGGCCTTCTTCGCGAGACGATAGGCGAGGTCCTGCGCGACCTCGTGCGCATCGTCCATCTCGAGGCGGCCGTCGCTGACCAGTTCGGCGAGGAAAGCGCAGTCTACGCGACGCGCCACATCGTGCCGCGCCGGGATCGAGAGGAAAGCGCGCGTATCGTCGTTGAAGCCGACGGTGTTGTAGAAGCCGGCCGTCTCCGTCGTCTGGCGGCGGAAACGCATCATCCCTTCCGGGCTGTCGAAGAACCACCAGGCGGGGCCGAGCTTCAGGACGGGATAGTGGCCCGCCAGCGGCGCCAGCTCGCGCGAATAGGACGTTTCGTCGAGCGTGAAGAGGATGATGGAAAGGGCCTTCTCGTTTCCGAAGCGGTCGAGCAGGGGTTTCAGCGCACGCACATAGTCGGTCTGCGTCGGGATATCCGCGCCCTTGTCGCGGCCGAAGGCTTCGAACACCTGGCGGTTGTGATTGCGGAAAGAGCCGGGATGGATCTGCATCACAAGCCCGTCGTCGAGGCTCATGCGCGCCATCTCGGTCAGCATCTGGGCGCGGAAGGTTTCGGCTTTCTCGGGCGACACCGGGCCGGCCATGACTTCCGTGAACAGGCGCTCGGCCTCTACCGGCGAGAGATCGGCGGTTGCGGCGGTTGGATGGCCGTGGTCGGTTGATGTTGCGCCCATGGCGGCGAAGGCCGCGCGGCGCTTGCGGTGGGCTTTCAGATAGCCTTTCCAGCTGGCGACGTCTTCACCGGTGAGTTCGGCGAAGCGGGCGAGGGCAGGGCGGAACTGGTCGTGTTCGGGATCGACCACGGGGTCGGGCCGGTAGGCGGTGATCACGCGCCCCTTCCATTTGCTCGCGCGGATCTTTTCGTGATGGGCGAGTGTTTCGTGCGGGCTTTCGGTCGTGGCAATGACTTCGATGTTGAAACGCTCGAACAGCGCGCGCGGACGGAACGCCTCGGTGTGCAGCTTCTCGCCGATATGATCGAAGTATGCGTCGGCGGTTCCCGCATCGAGCCGGTGTTCGAGGCCGAAGACATCGCGGAACACATGCGTCAGCCACATCCAAGAGGGAGTGCCGCGGAACAGGTGGAAGTGCGAGGCGAACAGGCGCCACGCCTCGCGGGGGTCGGCGACACTTCCGCCCTTGCGGCTCGGCACGCGCAGCGCGGTCATGTCGATGCCCTGGCTGTAGAGCATGCGGTAAAGGTAGTGGTCCGGGGCGAGGAGAAGGTCCGTTGCGTTCGGGAAGAAGTCGTTGTCGGCAAACCAAGCCGGATCCGTGTGGCCGTGCGGGCTGAGGATCGGAAGCGACCTGACCTCGCTGTAGAGTTCGCGCGCGATGGCCCGTGCGGAGGGCTCGCGCGGGAACAGCCGGTCTTCCGAAAGGGTGAGTGGTTTTGCCATGATCTGTCTCTGTCTGGACCGTCCCGAGCTTATAGACTGACACCGGTTTCCCAAGCTAGGCTCTGAGCCATGCAACATGCTTCAGCGGACCTGCATATCGTGCATCCTGACGACGATGTCGGGATTGCCCTGCGTGCGCTTGCAGCAGGGGAGGCGGTTGCGGGGATCACGGTGCGGGCAGCCGTTCCGAAAGGCCACAAGATCGCGGTGAAACGCGTGGTGGCGGGCGGGGATGTTCACAAATACGGCTGGCCCATCGGCGCGGCGACCCAGCCGATCGAGCCGGGCGATCACGTGCACACGCATAATCTCGCAACGAAGCTCTCAGCGATCCAGACATATTCCTTCGCCAAGGCGGTTGAGGCGCCGTCATCCGCCGGAGCAGCAACCAGCTTCATGGGCTATCGCCGCAAGAACGGCCGTGTCGGCACGCGCAACGAGATCTGGATCCTGTGCACGGTGGGATGCGTCGCCCGCACCTCGCAGAAGATCGCGGAAGAAGCCAATCGTCGCTTTGCCGGCAAGGTCGATGGCGTTTTTGCCTTCACGCATCCGTTCGGCTGCTCGCAGCTGGGGGACGATCTCGATCACACGCGCAAGCTGATCGCGGCGCTGGCGGCGCACCCCAATGCGGGCGGCGTGCTGATCCTAGGCCTTGGCTGCGAAAACAATCAGCTGGACGCCCTGTTGCGCTCGGCGCCGGGCATCGACCGGGAGCGGTTGCGTTCCTTCACCACGCAGGGCGTCGGCGATGAGATCGAGGAGGGGCTCGCTGCCGTTGCCGAGCTTGTGGACATCGCCGGGAAGGACAACCGTGAGCCATGCCCGCTTTCCGATCTCGTGTTGGGGCTCAAGTGCGGTGGGTCGGACGGGTTCAGCGGGATCACAGCAAATCCTCTCGTCGGCATGATGGCCGATCGCGTGGCGGAGGCGGGCGGGGCGCCGGTGCTCACGGAGATTCCTGAAGTGTTCGGCGCCGAACACCTGTTGATGCAGCGTGTAGCGGACGAGAGCGTCTTCAACGACGTCGTTTCCGTCGTGAACGACTTCAAGCAATACTTCATCTCGCACGGCCAGCCGATCTACGAGAATCCCTCGCCCGGCAACATTGCGGGCGGGATCACGACGCTGGAGGAAAAATCCCTCGGCGCTGTGCAGAAGGGCGGGCATGCGGTTCTTACGCAGGTCCTGCGGTACGGTGACCAGGTGAAGCGCAACGGACTGGCTCTGCTGGAAGCGCCTGGGGCGGACGGGGTTTCATCCACGGCGCTGATTGCAGCCGGCGCCACGGTTCTTCTCTTCACGACGGGGCGCGGGACGCCGCTCGGCTTTCCGGCGCCGACGCTCAAGATTGCCTCGAACAGCGATCTGGCGACGCGAAAGCCCAACTGGATCGATTTCGATGCAGGTGTCGTTCTGCACGGAACATCGATGCAGAAGGCAGGCGAGGATTTGCTCGGTCTTATTCTCGAAACAGCCTCCGGCCGGCACACGCGCGCGGAGATCAATGGCGAGCGGGAGATCGCCATCTGGAAGAACGGCGTCACACTGTGAGTGAGCGACTCACGAGCCGCAGTCCTGCGGCGGCGAAGGCCGTGGCGCGGCGGAAGGGCGCCGTGCCGGGCGCCATTCATTTTGGGCCGGGCGCCTTCCATCGCGTGCATCAAGCCTGGTATTTCGACAGGCTGATGGAGCGCGATTCCCGCTGGGCGATCACGGGCGTTTCGCTGAAGAGCGCGGGGATACGCGATGCGCTGACGCCACAGGATGGATTGTATGTGCTGGCTGAGCTGGCGGAGAAATCATCTTTTCAAGTGATCGGATCGATCGCCAATGTGATCGTCGCCGCGCACGAGCGGGAAAATGTGCTTGAGCTGATGGCTTCGCCGCAGGTTGGTTGGATCAGCGCGACAGTCACCGAAAAGGGCTATTGCCTCGACGGGCGCGGCGAGCTCGATGTGGCGCATGCCGACATCGCGCATGATCTGGCGAATCCGCGGACGCCGGAGAGCCTGATCGGGTATCTGGTGGAGGGTCTGCGCCGGCGCAGGGCGGCCGGGCTGCGCCCACCGGTGATCGTGAGCTGCGATAATCTTGCCGACAATGGCCGTTTGCTGAAGCGGGCCGTGCTTCAGTGCGCGGCGGCAGGCGACCGCGATCTTGCGGCGTGGATCGAAGGGGAGGCGGCGTTTCCGCGGACGATGGTGGACAGCATCACGCCGGCCACGAACGACGATCTGAGAAACCTGGTTCGCGCGGAGCTTGGCGTCGACGATGCCTGGCCGGTGCAGCGTGAGCGCTTCGTTCAGTGGGTGATCGAGGATTGCTTGCCGGCGGGAGGTCCCGACCTCGGCAGCGTGGGCGCCGAGATCACGAGCGATGTTGGGGGCTATGAACGCGCCAAGCTGCGCCTGCTCAATGGCGCGCATTCATCGCTGGCCTACCTCGGCCTCCTGCGCGGCCATGAGACCGTCGCTGGCGCCATGAAGGACAGCGAGCTGACAAGGTTCCTCGAGACCATGATGCGGGACGACATCGCGCCAAGGGTCCGCGCGCCGGCCGGTTTCGATGTGCAGGGCTATGTCACCGCCGTACTCGAGCGGTTTCGCAATCCGGCGATCCGGCATCTTCTGTCCCAGATCGCCTGGGACGGGTCCAAGAAACTGCCGTTCCGGCTGCTGGAGACGATTGCGGAGGCTCGAGTGGTTGGCGCGCCCGTCAATCGCCTGTGCCTGCCTGTTGCAGCGTGGTTCGAATTTGTCAGACAGCGGGCCATGAGCGGGACCCCAATCGTTGATCCCCTTGAGGCGCAGCTCATTCGGATCGGGAAGACCTTCAGCGGCGATCCTTCGCGTTTCGTGGCGGAGTTCCTGAGCCTGAGGGAGGTCTTCCAGCCAGCCCTCGCGGCTGATGCGGTGTTCGTCGAGGAAATTGCCAGGGCATTCGCCAAGCTTGCATCCGGGCCTCAAGGCTCGTTACCTGTCGGTTGATGCGAGGTGCGTCCGGCGCAAGTCCGGCCGCCGCTAATCAGGGGTTGAGGAGGAAACGCATGAAAAAGTTCGTTGTCGCTGGGATGCTGCTGGCTCTGGCCGCCGGCTCGGCGTTTGGCCAGGAGTCGCGCATCCGCAGTGTTCGCGTCTCGGCGCCGGATGTCGTGAAGACGGCGACGTTCTACGAAGCGGTGTTCGGCCTGAAAGAGGCGCGTCGCGTCGAGCGGGACAAGGCGCCCTATGAGATCATTCTCAACTACGGCAAGGATGCCGCCGAGGCGGCTGCCGCCACATCGACCAAGCTGGTCGTCATTCTCCGCGATCCGAAAGCGCCGCCGCCCTCCGTTTCGAATCTCGTGTTCGGCGTGAGGAATTTGGACGCCACCGTGAAGAGCGCGATCGCAGCGGGCGGCACGCAGTCGCGCGCGGCGAGCCAGTCGGCGACGACCGGCTCGAAGGTCGCGTTCATCAAGGATCCGGCCGGCAACGAGATCGAACTGATCGAGGAGAAGTAGCCTCGACTTCGGAAAAACGGCCTGTTCGCCTTGCAAACAGTCCTGCCGGACTGCCTCGGCTCATACCGGGATTAGGATGGCCTGCTCCCTATCCCTGCTAAGTGGAGAAACAGAGCCGCCACTCTTTACTTTGACCATGCCCGGTGAGACTTTGCGGTCCAGTTAGACGGCAGAAGCCGCAAGCTGGGAGGAACAGACGTGACTCGGTTCTCGTGGTTGGCGCTCGGCGCTCTTGTTGTGGCCTGCGGAGAGGCGAGCGCAGAGCCCTGGTCGCGAAGCTTCGTTGTCGACTGGCTCGAGCCGGCTTTCTTCCACGGCGGCGCCGAGAACGACAACATCGCGCCAGGCACGGATTGCCCGGCAGGCACGGCGATCCGGCCGAGCTGGGAGAAGGCGCTCAAGACGCAATGGCGCGACGAGAAGGAGATCGCCTACTATCTCGACGCGGAACATGCATCCGAGCTGAAGCGCATCATCCGTTTCCGCGGCCCCAACTACGAAGACGTCTGGGCCAACCCTACTCTGGCGCCCGACCTTGGCGGCCTCCCCCCGGTCAGCGGCAATACGGGCTTCGGCTTCAATCTCGACGGCAAGGTGAAGGCGACCGATTTCACGACGCCGGACGGGCGCGCGGGCATCGACAACAATTATTATCGCGCGGCCGGATGCTGGGTGTCCTATCGCGGTCCGGCGTACCATTCGCAGCGCGGCATGGGCATCAACGGCTATATGCGCGACGGGCTCTACACCATCCTTGTCGTCGTCTCGGGCAACAAGGACCCGATGAACGATGATGACGCCCAACTTGCCTTCTACCAGAGCAAGGACCGCATCGTTAAGGACGCCAACGGCCAGGTCGCGCGCGACGCCTCGTTCGCCATCAAGCCCACGCTTCGCACGCAGAGCATCGTGAAGGTGAAGGTTTCCAATGGCGTGATCGAGACGCGCATGCCGCAAGAAATCCGCCTGCGCGATGAGGCATGGAACGCCTCCATTCCTGACCAGCTGAAGCTCGACCAGGGTCAGTTGCGCCTTGAGATCAGACAGGACGGCGGGTTCGAAGGATATCTTGGCGGCTATCGCGACTGGAAGCTGATGTACAAACGCCAGGCCGTTCCCGCGCGCGATACGGAAACCCTGCAGGGCATCGACCTGCCGAGCTTCTATTACGCGCTCGAACGCCATGCCGATTACAATCCCGATCCCGCTACGGGCAAGAATACCGAAATCTCGACGGCCTATCGCATCCGCGCAGTGCCGGCCTATGTGCTGACGCCCGACTACAAGGGCGTGGTCGAAGTCCCGCGTCTGTTCGATGGCGAGGGCCCGGCAAGGGTCGCCCAGGCCGGCGGCTCGACCGGAGTCGGCGGCGGTGAATAAAGGGTTGTCATTCCGCGCGGGATGGCTCGCCGCAGCCTGCGGCCTCGGGGCTTTGTGCGCCGCCCCTGCAGTGGCCGAACCCGTGACCAAGCCCGCACCCGGCGGGTCCGAAATCGTGGGCATGCGCCGGCTGACGGAAGCCGAATACCGCCGCGCGATCGCCGATGTCTTCGGACCCGACATCAAGATCCAGGGCCGTTTCGAGCCGGCAGTCCGGCGCGAGGGACTCATCGCGATCGGTAGCGCGCAGGCGTCGATCTCCTCCTCCGGAATGGAGCAGTATTACTCCATGGCCTCGGGCATCTCGGCGCAGATCCTGGGCGCCGACGGCCGCAAGAAATACCTCACCTGCCAGCCGGTCTCTGCCCAGAAGGCAGACGATGCGTGCGCAGGGAAATTCATTGCCCAGTATGGGAGGATGCTTTACCGGCGCCCGCTGGAGACCGGGGAGCTGAAGGCTCTGGTCAACCGTGCCCACAAGGCCGCGACCGACTCTCGCAGCTTTCAGGTCGGCCTCGAAGAAACACTGACCAGCATGCTGACCTCGCCACACTTCCTGTTCCGCATCGAGCGGTCGGAAAACGCGCAGGGCGCGCCGATCCTCGATGGCTATTCGCGCGCATCGCGCCTCAGTTTCCTGTTCTGGGATGCTTCGCCCGACAACGAACTGCTGCAGGCCGCTGAAAAAGGCGAACTCTCCACGCAGGCTGGCCTGGCGAAACAGGTCGATCGTCTTGCTTCCTCGCCGCGGCTGTCGGATGGCCTCAGCGCCTTCTTCGACGACATGCTGCAGATGGACCTGTTCCGGACGCAAACCAAGGATCCCGCCCGCTTCCCGAAATACAGCCAGGTTCTCGTTGAGGATTCCCGCCAGCAGACATTGCGCACGCTTCTGGATCTGCTGGTTACGAAGAACGGCGACTATCGCGACATCTTCACGACGCGCGACACCTTCCTCACGCGCAACCTCGCGATGGTCTACAACGTGCCCTATACGTCGAATGCCGGCTGGTCGCCCTACACGTTCAAGGAAACATCCGGCCGGGCAGGGGTGCTCACCCAGGTCAGCTTCCTGTCGCTGTTTTCGCATCCGGCGCAGAGCTCGCCCACCAAGCGCGGCGTGGCGCTCAACGAGATCTTCCTGTGCCAGGCCATTCCCACCCCGCCTGCCGATGTTGATTTCACTGCGGTCAACGGCTCAGGCCCGGATCGAAAGCCGACCGCCCGCGCTCGCCTCGAAATGCACCGCAACAATCCGAGCTGCTCGGCCTGCCACAGCCTGATGGATCCGCCTGGCCTGATGCTCGAGAAGTTCGACGCTCTCGGCCAGAGCCGCGAGAACGAGGATGGTTTCCCCATCGATGTGAAGTCCGTGATCGCAGGCCATGCCGTTGAAGGCGCAACGGGTCTTGGCCAGATGATGCACGATGATCCGGCGGCGCCGGCCTGTCTCGTGCGCAATCTCTTCTCTACGGGAGCAGGCCGAGCTCCAGTCGCGGACGATTACAAGATAGTCTCGACACTCACAAAGGCCTTTGCCGACGGCGGCTATCGCGTGCCCGCCTTCCTCAGGACGGCGGCCAAATCGGACTCATTCTTCGCCCTGACCAAATCAAAACCTCAAAAGGAAACCCGGCAATGACATCGTCGAGGTTCAACCGCCGCTCGGTCCTCCGCGGCCTGATGAATGGCGCCGCAGTCGGCGTATCGCTTCCGGTGCTGGACATGTTCCTCAATGGGAACGCCGATGCGATGGAGGATGGCTCGCCGCTTCCCACGCGCTTTGCCACTTTCTTCTGGGGCCTTGGCCTGACGCCGACACGCTGGGAGCCGAAGACAGTCGGCAAGGGCTATGAAGCGCCGCCGCAGCTGAGCTTCCTGACCGGACGGATGAAGGACCGCGCGACAGTCTTCACCGGCTTCACCGTGAAGCTCAATGGCCGCCCCTCGCATCCGCACTGGACCGGCATGGCCGCGATCATGACCGGCCAGTGCCCCAATCGCGTCAACCAGTTCGACGGCATGCCCAGCTTCGACACGGCAGTGTCCGACGTCATCGGCAAGGGCACGCGTTTCCGCTCGGTGGAATGCACGCCGTTCCGCGCGGCCGTGACGAGCTACTCTTCTCGTGGACAGGACAGCTTCGCCACGTCGGATGACTCCCCGCTGCAGCTCTACACGCGCCTCTTCGGCGAAGGCTTCCACGATCCCAACGCCGCCGACTGGAAACCCGACCCGCGCACCATGGTGAAGAAGAGCGTCCTGTCCTCGGTGAAGGACGAGCGCGAGGCTCTCATTCGGGAAGCAGGCGCGAGCGATCGCGCGCGGCTGGACGAATACTTCACGTCGGTGCGCGACGTTGAACAGAAGATGGCCGCAGAGCTGCAACGCCCGCCCCGAGCCGAAGCCTGCGCCGTTCCGCCCCGCCCCGAGGAGCGTGCGCGCAAGGGCGATTCCGACACGGTGCTCTACAACAACGAGATCATGAGCAAGCTCACCGCCATGGCGCTTGCCTGCAACCAGACGCGCGTCGTGAACTTCCAGTTCACGCCCGCGACGTCTGAACTCTACCTGCCGGGCGATTCGAGCGTCTATCACTCGCACACGCATGAGGAGCCGGTCGACGGCAAGCTGGGCTATCAACCCATCTCCTCGAAGCTGGCCGACATCTCGATCTCGGGCTTCTCCGCCTTCCTCAACGCGCTCGATTCGATCAAGGAGGGTGACGGCACGCTGCTCGATCATGCGCTGGTGCTTGGCTATAGCGACACGGGCTGGGCCAAGATCCACCAGATCGACAACATTCCGGTCATGCTCGTCGGCGGCGCCAACGGCCGCCACAGGGGCGGCCAGCATATCAAGTCTGCGGCCGATCCCGTCACGCGCATTTCGCTCACGACGCAGCAACTGGTCGGCCTGCCGGTCGGCAATTTCGGCGTGGGCGACATGGCGACGTCCAAGCCGATTTCCGAGATCATGGCATGATGCGTCCCGCCGCGGCCCTGCTTGCCTTGGGTCTCTGCCTCGCGGCGGGGGCGCCCGCCTTCGCCGACGATCCGCCGGACATGGTAGCCGCCGCGAAGGCCCGCGCCGACGATGCTCCGCGTTCCCTGACGCGCCGAACGCTGGGCGAGGTGGCGCTGCCAACTTACGGCACCGCCAAGTTCCGCGATGTGCGCGCCTTCTATATCCGCCAACAACTGATCAACGACCAGGTGATCTTCTGCGGTGAACTCGACGCGGTGATTCCCGGAACCAAGAAGCGGAGCGGCTGGACGAAGTTCATCTATATCCCCGGCGATCCCACCACGCTGATGACCGACACGCCCGGTCTCGGCACGCGCGAAATCGGCCCGCAGGTGCGCAAGCGAATGTGCGACGATACTCCGCAGAAATGGCTCTCCGGCGACTACACTGCCGCCTTCAGCAAGATGCCGCCCTCCCTGGCCGAGGCGGAAAAGGCCGAATAGCCGTTGGCGCGGCGCCTCGTCCGGGGAAAGCCGGTCTCTTTCTCGTCATTCGGCGGCTTGGTTCGGGCTGACTGCCGGCTTTGCCGTGTCGGCAGCCTCGGGCTCCTGGCGTTCGCTGGAGAACAGCTTCGACACGAGCACGAAGAACAGCGGCACGAAGAAGATCGCAAGCAGCATGGCGCTCAGCATGCCGCCGATCACCGCCGTGCCGAGTGCGACGCGGCTCGCAGCGCCCGCGCCCGTTGCGATGAACATCGGCAGGACGCCTGCGATGAAGGCGAGCGATGTCATGATGATCGGGCGGAACCGGATCTTGGCGGCCTCGAGCGCAGCGCTCAGCACGGGCACGCCCCTTCGCCGGGCGGACTCGGCGAATTCGACGATCAGGATGGCGTTCTTGGCGGTAAGGCCCGCCGTGGTGAGGAGGCCCACCTGCAGATAAATGTTGTTGTCGAGCGAGCGGAGCGTCGCCGCCAGAATTGCGCCAATCACGCCCAGCGGCACGACCAGCAGGACCGCGAGGGGGATCGACCAGCTTTCATAAAGCGCGGCGAGACAGAGGAACACCGCCAGCAGCGATACCGCATAGAGCAGCGGCGCCCGCCCGCCCGCAAGCTTCTCTTCGTAGGACAGACCGCTCCACGCAAAGCCGGTGCCCGGTTCAAGCTGGGCGTGCAGCCTTTCCATCTCGGCCATGGCCTCGCCTGAACTCGAGCCGGGCGTTGCCTGGCCCTGGATCTCGTAGGAGGGCAGGCCGTTGAAGCGCGACAGCGCAACCGGCCCTTTGGTCCATGAGAATTTCGCGAACGCCGAGAACGGCGTCATCGCGCCCGAACTGGAACGCACCTGCCAGGCGTCAAGGTCGCCCGGCTCGGAGCGGAATAGTGCGTCGGCCTGGACATAGACGCGCTTGACGCGCCCGCGATCGACGAAATCGTTCACATAGCTGCCGCCCCACGCCGTGGTCAGCGTCTGCAGGACGGATTGCTGCGACAGGCCGAGCACCGCCAGCTTTTCCTCGTCGAGATCGATCTTGAGCTGCGGCGTGTCCGGCAATTCCGACGCGCGGATAGCGGCGAGCTTCGGGCTCTTCTGGGCGGCGGCCATAAGCTGATCGTGGATCTGCGCGAATTTCTCGCGGCTGAGGCCACCCGTGTTCAGGAGTTCGAACTGGAAGCCGTTGCTCTGGCCAAGTCCGCGGATAGCCGGCGGAGTAAGGGCGAGGATGGTGGCGTCGCGATTGGCAGACAGGGCTCGCGTCGCCCGCTGGGCAATGCCCTGAGCGCTGTTGGCATTGCCGTGGCGCGCATCGAACGGTGCAAGCTGGGCGAAGCCCTGGCCGGAATTCTGGCCCGTCCCGGCGTTGTTGAAGCCCTGCACCAGGAAGATGTGCGTGACGTTCTGTTTTTCCTTGTCGAGGTAATAGTCCTCGACCGACTTGAGCGCCGTCGTGGTGCGTTCGGCGGTGGCGCCTGCCGGCAGGGTGAACTGGGATTGCAGCTGGCCCTGGTCGTCCACGGGAAGGAAGCTGGTCGGAAGCCGGGCGAACATCACGCCAAGGCCGACCACCACCGCTGCATAGAAGCCGAGAAAGATCGCGCGCCGCTGGATCATGGCGTTGACCCCGCCGACATACTTGCCCGTCAGGCCGTTGAACCAGCGGTTGAACCGCGCGAGCGGGCCACTGCTGTGTCCGTTCGTCGAGGGCTTGAGCAGGGTGGAGGTGAGCGCCGGCGTCAGGATCAGGGCGACGAGGACGGAAAGAACAGCGGAGGTCACGACTGTGACCGAGAATTGCCGGTAGATGACGCCCGTAGATCCGCCGAAGAACGCCATGGGGGACAGCACGGCCGTCAGTACAAGGCCCACGCCAATCAGCGCACCGCTGATCTGGTTCATGGACCTGCGAGTTGCTTCCTTGGCGGTGACGCCGTCCTCATGCATCACGCGCTCGACGTTCTCGACCACCACGATGGCGTCGTCGACAAGGAGGCCAATAGACAGCACCATGCCGAACAGGGTGAGCGTATTGATCGAATAGCCCAGCACGGCCAGAACACCGAACGTGCCCAGCATCACGACGGGCACCGCGATCGCCGGGATCAGGGTCGCACGCCACGAGCGCAGGAAGACGAACATCACCAGCACGACCAGCAGGATCGCCTCGCCCAGCGTCTTGGCGACTTCCTCGATCGACAGTTTGACGAATTCGGTGGAGTCGCGCGGGAAGGCGACCTTATACCCATCCGGCATCCGGCTCTGGATTTCCGCAACGCGGGCCTTCACCAGTTCGGCGGTCTTGAGCGCGTCGGCTCCCGGCGCCAGCTGCAGGGCAAGGCCGGCGGCCGGATGGCGGTCGAGGCGGGAGGAGCGGTCGTAATTCTCCCCGCCGAGTTCGACGCGGGCGACATCTCCGAGATGAACGACGGAGCCATCGGGCTGGGTCTTGACCACGATCTTTCGGAACTGCTCGGGCGTCTGGAAGCGCGACTTGGCGGTGACGGTGGCGTTGAGGCGCTGGCCGGGCGGGGCGGGCAGCTGGCCGATCTGGCCCGCCGAGACTTCCGTGTTCTGGCTCTGGATCGCGGCGATGACATCCGAGGTCATCAGCTGAACGCCGGCGAGCTTGTAGGGGTCGAGCCAGATGCGCATCGCGTATTGCGAGCCGAACACTTGCGCCGCGCCGATGCCGTCGATGCGCGAGAGGGAATCCTGGAGGTTGGTGACCAGATAGTCGGCGATGTCGAGCGAGGAGGACTGGTCCTTCTCGTCATAGATCGCGACGATCATCAGGAAGTCGTTCTGCCGCTTCTGCACGACGACGCCCTGCTGCTGCACCGGGCCGGGCAGGCGGCTGACGGCCTGCTGCACCTTGTTTTGCACCTGCACCTGGGCGGTGTCCGGATTGACGCCTTTCTCGAACGTGACCGAGATGGAGACCTGCCCGGCCGAGGTGGACGAGGCCGAGAAATACAGCATGCCGTCGAGGCCGGTCAGCTGCTGCTCGATCACCTGCGTGACACTGGTTTCGACGGTATCGGCCGAAGCGCCGGGATAGTTGGCGTTGATGCCGATCGTCGGCGGGGCGATGTCCGGATACTGCGCGACGGGCAGGGTGGCGAGCGCGCCGAGACCGCCGATCATCACGGATATGGCGAGGACCCAGGCGAAGATCGGCCGCGAGATAAAGAACTGGCTCAGCATGGCGTTACTTCTCGGCTGAGAGCGTGACCGGAACGGGCTTTACGGCCTGTCCCGGTTTTACGCGGTCTGTCCCCTCCACGATCAGCCTGTCGCCGGCCTGAAGGCCGGAGAGCACGAGCCACTGGTCGCCCATTGTCCTGTCGGTGACCAGCTTGCGCGGCTCGACCTTGTCTTCGGCATTCACCACCAGCGCCGTAGCTGCCCCGGTCGCGTCCCGGCTTACGCCCTGCTGCGGAACCAGGATGCCGTCGGATTTCAAGCCCTGCGCCACTTTCACCCGAACGAACATGCCCGGCAGGAGCAGTCCTTCCGGATTTGGCACCGTGGCGCGTATGGTCACCGAGCCGGTCGCCTGGTCCACCGCGGTTTCGGAGAATTCCACGCGGCCGGCATGCGGATAGACCGTGCCGTCATCCAGCGTCACCGTCACATCGGCGCTGGCAGCCTGTACGCTGCCCGTCGCCATGGCCTGGCGCAGCTGCATGATGCGCGTGGCGGATTCGGTGATGTCGACATAGATCGGATCGAGCCGCCAGATCGTGGTCAGCGGATCGGCCTGGTTGGTCGTCACGAGTGCGCCGGGCGTCACCGAGGAGCGGCCGGCCGTGCCGGTGATCGGGGCGGAGATGCGGGTGTAGGCGAGGTTGATCTCGGCGGTTTTCAGCGCCGCCGTCGCTTGCTGGACGGCTGCTTGCGCCTGGAGCGCTGCAGCGCGGGCGTCGTCTGCATCCTGCTTGCTGATTGCTTCGGACACGAAGAGCTTTTCGGCTCGTTCGTTTTTCGCTTTTGCCGCCACCAGCGTGGCCTGCGAGGAGGCGAGCTGCGCGGCCGCCTGTTCCCTGGCCGCCTGGTAGGGGGCCGGATCGATCTGGTAGAGCGGTTGGCCGGCTTTCACGACCCCGCCTTCCTTGAACAGGCGCTGGCGGACGATGCCGCCAACCTGCGGGCGAACCTCGGCGACGGCATAGGGCGTGGTGCGGCCGGAAAGATCCGTGGTCAGCATCACGTCTCCCGCCGCGACTGTCACAATTCCTACTTCTCTGACGGAGGCAGAAGGTTGTGGCGGAGGCTTGCTGCAGCCAGCCAGCGCGGCCGTCAGGGCGACCGCCCCGAAGGCGAATTTCAACAGGGATTTTCTCGCCGCGACGAGCATCGAGCAAAACTCCACTAGCCGCATCTGCGGACTTGGGTTCGGGGTGCTCGCCATCCCTCGGTCAGTACCCGGTCTATTCTCTTGCAGATGCATGTACCATGCGCAGCTTATCAAGAGCTTGCGTGTCAAAATCGCGCTATTCCCTGTCGGGGGGCCAGCATGACCGCGCACCATCTTGTGATCGTCCGATTCCCGGACGACGCAACGATGTCTGCACCAGCACCCGGCGGTTTCGGTTTGAACGGCGCAGCAAGGGAATTCCGGCGCTTTCGACAGATACGGGGCCGTTGGCGCGCGAACCTTTTGGTCAGGCCGGACTTTCCCCTTGATTGATACCGCGGTTGTTCTGAAAAGCTCATCATCTTCACGATCGAGAGAGACATGTCCGCGACTGAAAACAAACCCGGCGCCGTGGGCAGGCCTCCAGTGCAGGCGCCGGCGGGCATTCCGAAATCCGCGCAACCGAGCGGAGCGCAGAAACCGCCTGCCATGCCGAAGCTCTCCGGACTGCTTGCTCCCTATCGCGGGCAGATTGCGCTGCTGCTCATTCTGACTGTGGCCTCCAGTGCGCTGGGGCTTCTCGTTCCGCAGGTGACCGCGCATGCCATCGATGGCTTCAACGCGGGCCAGCTCGACATGAACTCGACCATGATCTCGCTGTCGGCGCTGGCGGGAGGCGCGTTCATACTCGGCTGCCTGCAGGTCGTGGTCCAGACCGTTGCGTCCGAGCGGGTGGCGCGGGACCTGCGGACGCGGATCGCCAGCGTGATCGCGCAGCAGACCTATGCATCGGTCGAGGCGATGACGCCGGCCCGGCTCCTGACCAACCTCACCTCGGACGTCGACGCCATCAAGACCTTCATCTCCCAGGGCGTGGCCTCGCTGATATCATCCGTATTCCTGATCATCGGCACCAGCGCCCTGCTGCTCTGGCTGAACTGGCAGCTTGCCCTGCCGGTGCTGGCCATTCTGCCCCTCATCGCAGTGACGTTTACCGTCGTGTTCGGCCGGGTGCGCAAGCTGTTCGGCCAGATCCAAGGCATGATGGACGCCCTCAACAAGGTGCTGAACGAGAATATTGTCGGCGCGGCGCTGGTGCGCCTGATGAACACGCAGGGCCGCGAGTTCGCCCGGTTCGTTGACCTGTCGGGCCGCACGCGGGCGATCAGCCTGCAGATCCTGCGGCAGTTCGCGACGATGATGCCGCTCATCAGCTTTCTCACCAACGTCGCGATCCTCACCATCCTCACTCTGGGCGGGCATTTCGTCATCCAGGGGACGATGACGCTCGGCCAGTTCACGGCGTTCAACGCCTATCTGTCAGTGCTGATCTTTCCGATCGTGATCATCGGCTTCATGTCGCAAGCCATCGGGCAGGCGCAGGCCTCCTACATGCGCCTCTCTCGCGTCCTGTTCGCCCCGCCGGCGCCTGCACGCGGCGAACGTGCGGACAAGCTCTCGGGCGCCATCGAAGTGCGGGATGTGAGCCTTGCCTATGCCGGCAAGGCGGTGCTCGATCATGTGTCGTTCAAGGTCGCCCCGGGAACGCGTACCGCCATCATCGGGCCGACGGCGGCCGGCAAGTCACAGCTGCTCTACGTGATGACGGGCATGCTCGCCCCGACATCCGGCGAGATTCTCTATGACGGCCGGCCCATCAGCGAGTACAGCCGGACGGGCCTCTACTCGCAGGTCGGCTTCGTTTTCCAGGACAGCGCGCTGTTCAATCTTACTCTGCGGGAGAACATTGCCTTCAATGCGAAAGTCGACGAGGCAAGCCTTGCCAAGGCGATCGCGACGGCCGAGCTGACGGATTTCATTGCCGGCCTGCCGCAGGGCCTGGACACGGTCGTGTCCGAACGCGGCGCCTCGCTGTCAGGCGGGCAGAAACAACGGGTCATGCTGGCGCGGGCGCTGGCGATCGAGCCGAAGATCCTCTTCCTCGACGACTTCACCGCACGGGTCGATGCCGCGACCGAAGCCAAGATCCTTGCCAATCTCATGCGGAACTATCCGGGGCTGACGCTGGTTTCGATTACGCAGAAGATCGAGCCGGTCCGGGGCTATGACCAGATCATCCTCCTGATGGAAGGCGAGGCTCTGGGCAGGGGGACACACAAGGAGCTCACCGCTTCGAGCCCGGAATATGTGCAGATCCTGCGTTCTCAGGAATCCACCGACCAGTATGAGGCGGCATAACCCATGGATTATGCACTCAAGACCACGCAGGACGAAAAGAAGACGCTCGGCTCGGCGGCCAAGGCGCTGGCCCCCTTGCTGGCCGACGAAAGAACCAACCTCATCATCGCGGTCGTCTGCGTGATCATCTCCTCTGCCGCCGGCTTGCTCGGCCCGGCGATCGTGGCGCGTGTCATCGACACGGCCATGGCGAGCGGCGATTATCCGATGCTGCTGCAGTATGCAGGGCTGCTGGCGCTGGTCTATCTGGCCTCGCTCGGCACCAGCTACCTGCAGACCATCCGCATGGGGACGGCCGGCCGCAACGTGCTCTACAAGCTGCGCAATTCGCTGTTCACCAAGCTCTCGACCCTGCCGATCGCCTTCTTCTCGCAGAACCGGGCGGGCGACCTGATCTCGCGCGTCAACAGCGACACCGACAAGATCAACCAGTTCTTCGCACAGGCTCTCATGCAGTTCTTCGGCGGCGCCTTCCTGCTCACCGGGGCGGCCATACTGCTGCTGACGCTTAACTGGGAGCTGGGTCTTGTCGCGCTGGGGCCGGCGCTGGTGATCCTGATCGTCACCCAGTTGGCCTCGCCGTGGATCAAGCGCACCAACCGCGCAGCGCTCGATGCGCAAGGCGCGCTGTCTGGAGACATCTCCGAAAGCCTGGACAACTTCAAGGTTATCGTCGCCTTCGGCCGCGCCGACTATTTCAAGGACAAGTTCGATCAGGCCAACCGGAAAAACTTCCGCGCCGCCATCAAGGCTGGGATTTCATCTGGCGTGTTCATGCCGCTCTACACGCTCGCCGGCAGCGCGGCCGGAATTCTGGTGCTGGCTCTCGGTGTGTTGCTGATCGGACAGGGCAAGCTGACCGTGGGTCTTCTGGTCGGCTACCTTCTCTACGTCACCGCCTTCTATAATCCGCTGCGGCAGCTGGCGACCGTGTGGTCGAGCCTGCAGATGGCGATGGCTGCGCTCGACCGCGTCTCGGAGGTGCTGGGACTTGGAACGGACCTCGTGCCGATGCCGGAGGCGCCGAAGGGCGGGGCGAACGCGCTGCTCGTCTTCGACCATGTCGGCTTCAGCTACGCCAACGGCAAGGAGGTGCTGGCCGACGTGAGTTTTGCATTGGAGCGCGGCAAGACCTATGCGCTGGTCGGGCCGACGGGCGGGGGCAAGACAACCACGGCCATGCTGATGGCGCGGCTCTATGATCCGACGCGGGGCGCCGTCTATTTCGACGGCCAGGACATTCGCAGCTACACCGCCGAACAGCGCGCCGCAAAAATCGGCTTCATCCTGCAGGAGCCTTTCCTGTTCCCCGGCACGGTGCGGGAGAACATCACCTACGGTAACGAAGCGCTGGACGCGCTGAGTGAAGAAGCCTTGAGCGCGCACCTGGCCGAAAAGGGGCTGTCGGAGTTCATGGGCCGGTTCAATGGCGGCCTGGCGACCACGATCGGCGGGGCAGGCGATACTCTGTCGCTCGGCCAGAAACAGCTGGTTGCCTTCCTGCGGGCGGTGCTGCGCGAGCCGGAGATCCTGATCCTCGACGAGGCCACGGCCAATATCGACACGGTCACCGAACAGCTTCTCGAAAAAGTGCTGGACCGGCTGCCGGCCTCGACGACACGAGTGATCATCGCCCACAGGCTGAACACGATCCGCGGCGCAGACGACATCTTCTTTGTCGGCGGCGGCGCCCTCACCGAAGCCGGGTCGATGGATCATGCGATGGATATGCTGCTCAACACGAAACGCGCGAGCTAGTCGGCGCTTCCATCCCCAACCGCGCTGATCAGGCCTATAGCGCGGTCTATGTCGCGATTGTTGGTCGGGACGCCGACCGATAATCTCAGGGCGCCAACAGCGGCTCGAGATCCAAGCTTTGACTGCAGTCCTGCAATGGTGAAGTTTCCGGCAAGGGCATCAAGACACGCATTCATGTCGTAACGGCTGAAGTCGAAAGCCCGTTCTGCTGCGCCTGGATTGCAGAAGCAGCCGCCGCGGATGGCGATGCCGGCTTTACGAGCGGCGTGTTCGACACGCTGGTATGGGATCGGATCGCCGTTTCGCGCGAGAAGGTTGAAGGCAACCGTGCCGCCGCGAGCGTTCATGGTCGGCGGTCCATAGATGCGGACAAGCGGCGCGCCATCGCGATGGCTCAATGCCGAAGCACGCGAGATGAATTGGGCGGTGAGACGCATCAGCCGGGCCTGAAGATCCATGACGGGCAGCCGCCTGAGGAACTCGAACCCATCCACAATGGCGCCGGCGTTGAGGAAACTCGGCGTGCCATCTTCGAAGCCGGCATGGCCTTGTGAGAGCTGGTGCCTGTCATGCTCGATAGAGACAAAGTCCACGGTGCCGCCGGCAAACCAGGGGCGCTTCAGCCGGTTGAGCGCATCGCGGCGAACGATCAGGGCGCCGACGCCGGTCGGAAGGCCAAATACCTTATAGTGCGAGAAGGCAAGGAACTGGACGGGATAGCGGCGCAGGCTGATGTCCCCGGCGATGCAGCAACCGGCGGCGTCGATCAGGACATCGAAGCCCAACTGTTGGGCGTCGGCTGCAAGGTCGAGCGGATGCCGCACGCCGGAAAAGTTGGATTGCACGGGATAGGCAAAAAGACCCGAACCATGCCTGGCCGAAAAGTAGCGGAGTCTTGCCACCGGATCGTCAAGCCGTAGGTCTGCGTCGAGCGGCAGCGTCGCAACCGGCGCGTCCGCCCGCCACGCATACTCCCGCATGCCGTTCACCGAGTTATGGTTGTCGGCAGAGAGCATGAGACCGCGGCCCGGTCCAAAAGGGTAGCTTTCCGCCACCAGCTTGATCGCCGCGCTGGTATTGGCCGTGAAGCAGATATCGTAGAGGTCGGGATCCGCATCGAAATGCGCGAGGGTGACGCGGCGCGCGGCGAGCAGGTCGGCCTCGCTGGCGCGTGAGGGGCCGTGCTCGGAATGTGGATTGCCGTAGACGCCATCTCTCAGGCGCGCGGCAAAGGCCTCAGCCTGCGAGGCGCCATAGAGCCCGGCTGCTGCAAAATCGAGGTAGGCTATGTCCTGCTCGTCCAGCCGTGCGAATTCGCGGCTGCGCAGGTCATCGAAGAAATCGAGCGCGACTGTATCCGCCATGGTCAGCACCCGCGCCTGCGCGCGACCGGGCGCGGCCGTTCCGCAGCGGGTTTGGCCGCAGCCTCGCCACGCGCAGGGCCAAGCTGCGGTTCGCCGCCAAAATATCGGCTCAGCTCGGCCCGCGCCTCGAAGGCGTGCTTTTCCTCTTCGCTTGCATCTGCCGGCAGCTCGGGCGCCATGATCTCTTCATGCCAGTCCACCATGCCTCCGGCGATGAAGTAGACCTGGGTGACGCCCAGCGCACGCAGCAGAACCCAGGCCTGGCCGGCATGCGCGCCGCCCTCGGAATAAAGGACGATCGTATCCTTCTTCGAGAAGGACACATGGGCCAGCCGGTCGACGGGAATGTTCTCGGCGGTGGGGATGGAGTAGGCGGCGAAGGCATCTGCATCGCGCACATCGATCACGCGCAGGTTCGGCTTGCGGTCGCGGATCCAGGCCGCGAGTTCACTGGCGGTTACATGATCCTCACCCGATGCGATGGCGCGTGCGAGGCCGTCGACATCGATGCCGCCTTGCGCGGGCAGGTAGGGACTGCCGGCGAATGGCGCCGCAAGGCCAAGCAGCAGCGCGCCGGCGCCGAGAGAACGGACGGTGCTCATGCGCGACGCTCGAAACGCTCGAGGAAGTGGAACGCCGCAATGGCCGCAACCGCGATGATCGCGACGATGACGCCATAGGGGGTTGCGAACAGCTCGGGCAGGGTGAAGGCGCCGTGCGGCGTCGAGAGGTAGAAGCCCTCGATCAGGGGAAAGGCGAGGCCGGTCCCGAGCACTCCGATGAAAAGCCCGCCGACAACCGCCATGCCGTCGATCCGCCCCGACGCGGCCGCCACACAGGACGTGCCCGGGCAGAGTCCGCTCACCACGAAGCCCGCGCCAAAGATCAGCCCGCCGACGGCTTGGGGGGCAAGGAAAGTCTCGGGCACATGCAGCGCGCCGAGATCGACAAGCCCGAGCCGTCCCAGCCAGAACACGCCCAGCATCGCCGTGACGATGGCCGAGAACATTACTTTGAAGACGGTGAAGTCGGTGAGGTAGAACTGCCCCGCCAGCTTGCGCGCATCGCCGAGGCCGGCGCGCTCAAGCGCAAACCCGAAAGCGATGCCGACCACGAGCGGAATGAGCAAAGAGTCCGTCATCGCCAGAGCTTCCTCGCAAGCGGCGAAAACGCGTATCCGGCGGCGAAGGCGGCCATCAAGAACACCCAGCTTCCAACGCTGAGCAGGGCGCCGCCCGACAGCGCCTGTCCGCTGGTGCAGCCGCGCGCCAGCACGGCGCCGATCCCCATTATGATGCCGCCGAAGGCGGCAGTAGATAGCCGCGTGTTGCGGCCGACATTGGGTCCGCGGGCTGTTTCAATTCGCATACGCCCGGCGAGCCAGGCTGACACGGCACCGCCGAGAAGGACGCCGAGGATCTCGACTACCATCCACGCCGTCCAAGGCGCGCCGCTGGCGAGATAGCTTGCGAAGTAGTCGTTCTTCGCAGCTGCTTCAGGGGCTACCGTTGAAACAACGCCGGTCGCGATGTTGGCGAAGAAACCGGAGGCGCCCAGCCCCTGTCCCGCCAGCACGAAGGCGCCGAGCAGCACCACGCCGAGGGCAACGCCGGCGACGTACGGATTGGCATAGGGTTCGGCGGGCTTCATTGCGCCGAGGTCTCGACCGGCAGCTTGCGCTTCGACCAGTCCTGGAACGAGCCGTCATAGAGCACGGCGTCCATGCCCAACGAGCGCGCCGCGAAAACCACGGCCGTGCCCTGCCAGCCGACATGGCAATAGACGATCAGCTTGTCGCCCGGCTGCACGCCTGCGGCCTTGAAGGATGTGGCAATGTCAGCTGCAGACTTCAGCTTGAAGTCCGTGCCGGTGACCGATGTGAACGGGAAGCTGCCCGCGCCCTTGATGTGGCCCTTGAGGTCGTTGCCTCCGCCCCCGGCTTGCACGCCGTCATAGAAGACGGAGGCGCGGGCATCGATGATGTGGTAGCCGGGCGCGTTGATGTGCGCCTGCACTTCCTGCGCATCCACCACGCGGGGTTTCAGCTTGATGGCTGCAAGCGTCCCGGGCTTCACTACTGTCGGCGCGGTGGTCACCGGATAGGCAAGCCGCTTCCACTCCGGCAGGCCGCCGTCGAGCAGCGACGTGCGATCCCCGAGGCCTGCCGCCTCCAGCGTGAAAATCACCCGCGTCGCCGACGGTACCATGCCGGGCGTGAAGTAGACAACGATGCGCGACTGGTCGGTGATGCCGAGAGCGACCAGCTTCTTGTGCAGGTCTTCGGGGCTGAGCATTTCCAGCTGCAGGCCGTTGGCCTGTTCCGCGCCGAGCGATTCCATGCCGATCAAGCGAGCGCCTTCGATGTGGCCGGCCTTGTAATCCTCATCATGGCCCGCGTGGAGGATGACGAGGTCCTTGTCCTGGGCGTGAGCCTTGAGCCAGTCGGCCGTGACCAGCATGGTCTCGCGCGGCGAGGCCTGCGCCAGGGCAACCGGCGCTGCCGCCAGCATCGTGGCCGCAATGATCGACACCTGGATAGCTCGCGACATGGCATTCCTCCCGCACTGTCCGATGGAGGAAACCTAGCCGGAGGCGCACGCCTTGCGCGGCCCGTGCGACGAAAACGGCGGAAAGCGCGACGAACGGTGCCCCGGAGCGATCAAGGAGGCCCGGCTACATGCCCTTGAATCGCCCGGCGAAGGCGGATGAGACGGGCAGGGTTTCGGCCTTCCCGTTGAGGTAGAGCTGCATCTTGCCGTCCTCGTCCCGTTTCACCGAACGTATAGCCGAGACACGCACGACCACGCCGCGATGGATCTGCCAGAACTGGTCGCCATCGAGCTGGGCGATCAGGTCCTTCAACGGGGTGCGGATATGGGCTTCGTCGGTTGCGGTGACTACGCGCGTGTATTTGTCCTGCGACTGGAAGAACAGCACATCCTCGACCGGCAGCATGCGCACGGCGCCGCCGGCGCTGGCGGTGATCCAGCGGATCTTTTCCGGCTTGTCGCCCAGTTTCGCCTCAAGCCGCTGTAGAAGGCCGGGTAGATCGCTGGGCGCGCCGGAGGCAAGGCGGGCCTTGAGCCGCGCGACAGCCGCCGCCAGCCTGTCGCGCTTGACGGGCTTGAGCAGATAGTCGGCCGCTCCGTCCTCGAAGGCCTGCACGGCAAAGCTGTCATAGGCGGTGATGAACACGACATGCACTCCGTCTTCGGCGGAGCGGGCGACTTCGAAGCCATCGGCGCCTGGCATGCGTATATCCAGAAAGGCGATGTCCGGGCGATGTCGCCCCAGCGCATCTATCGCCTCGCGCCCGTCGCCGCAGGACGCGGCGACTTGCAGGTCGGGCCACAGCTCGCCCAGCAGAGCAACCAGCGCCGCGCGCTGTGGCGCCTCATCTTCGGCGATGATCGCTGTCGGGCGGTTCATGCAGCCTCCCGCGGCAGGACGATCCGGGCCACAACGCCGCCGCCATCCCGGCTTGCGATATCCAGCGAGGCGCGCTCTCCAAACCGATGCTGTAGCTGCTCGCGGATATTGGCGAGGCCTACGCCGCCGCCTGCGCCCTCCTTGAGGCCCACGCCATCATCCTCGACCGAGACCTCCAGCATGGGAGTGGTCTCCGTTCCCGCAAGCCGCGCGCGAATGGTGATCGAACCGGCGCCGGACTTAGGCTCGAGGCCGTGCTTCACCGCATTCTCGACCAGCGAGATCAGAAGAAGCGGCGGGAAGGCAAGGTCGCGGATCCCCGGGCCGATATCGACCTTGTAGGTTAGCCGGTCCCGCATGCGGATTTTCATCAATTCGAGATAGCCGGCGCAGATGTCGACCTGCTCGCCAAGCGTTGCGCGCTCGGCGCCCAGATCACGGCGGATCTTCGGTAATGTCAGCCGCAGGTAGTCTGAAAGCGCATCGATCGTGAGCTCGGCGCGCTCCGGCTCGATGCGCACCAACGAGCGCACCGAAGCCAGCGTGTTGAACAGGAAGTGTGGCTCGATCTGGGCCTGCAGCACGGTAAGCCGTAGGTCTGCATCCGCCTTGTCGCGGCGCAGGGCGGTGAGGGCGCGCCGCCGTTCGCCCTCCGCAAGACGCCGCCGCTCGGAAAGATAGGATGGCAGCTCAAGCCCGCCGCTGACGAGGAAAAGGCCAATCCAGCCCGGCAGCTCGCCCATGAGCCGTCCGAGGATGCGCGAGATGTTTGCCGTCGCCCATGGCAGGGGCGGCGCCATCGACTTGCAGCAATGCCGGCCCATCAGGATATCGTGGTAGTGGTCCACATAGTCCGCGGCCAGCTTTCCGATCGCCATTCCGGCAATTACGCTTCCGATGACCAGCGCGATCTCAAGTGGATAGGGCAGGCGGCGATAGCGGGCGAGCGAGGCGAGGAACGGCCCGGCGCTGACGACGACGATGAAGGCAAGGGCGGCGCGGCTTCCAAGTGGAAAGAGATCACCCCACGTCGCCATCGAAGACGAGTGCCACATTCCCAGGAACACGCCATACGCCGCCGCGAACGGCCAGAACACGAACGCGCGGCGGACGAACCAGCGCCAGGTAAAGGCCGGAAAACGCTGATAGGCGGCAAACCGGCTCAGCCCGCCGGCTTCCACGTCGGAAGGCAGCGCGTCATCGAGGGAGCGTGCAGGCTCAGCAGTCATTGCAGGAAGATAACCGAACGCGCCGAGGATTTCACTGTGGCGCCGGTGAAGCGCTCTGTCCTGTATCTCGCTTCGCCGGCGCAGCATCTTTCGGGGAGGTTTGGGGAGGTGTCGGCGGGGAGGATGTCTGCGGAATGTCCGCCGGCGCAGGCTGGGCCTTCTCGACCAGCGGCATGCCGCAGGCCGGGCAGGCGCCGGGCGCGTCGTATTCCTTTTCGTCTTCGCCGCAGCCGCACGGCGGGCAGACGTATTTCTTGCCGGGCTTCTTGTCGGTCTTTGTGTCGGGCCCTTGCTGGGGCGCCTCGTGAGCAAACGCTGGCAGGCCGCAGGCGGCAAGGGCCGCGAGGAGGCCGATCCGGGTTACGAGCCTGCGGCGGTCGAGCATGGCATCACCTTCAAGCCATTTCGCCCGAGCATGCCCGAAAATGCGTGCTGGGCGGCCTCAATGCGACAAACACCGGCCGGCGCGCGACAAAGCCCGCCGGACGCGTGACGAAGACTTCGATCCCGCCTGAGGGTCGGAGCCTCGCCTGGCCGGGCCGAATGAGTCGCCGATAATTGTTTCGCGGAATGCCGGCGATCGGGTAAGCATGCCTGGGCCAGCTTTGGAAAATGTTTGCAGGGGCGACAATTCATGAGAGCCGCCGTCGCTTTCGTCAGCCTGCTTGCCGCTGTCGCACTTCCGGCCGGCGCTTTCGCGCAGGACAGCGGACAGACCGTCAATGCCGAGGCGCTATTCACGGCGCGATGCGGCACGTGTCACGAGCCGGCGGCCGAGCGTGCGCCCGACCGCGGACAGCTGCGTTCACATACGCCCCAGGAGATCACGGACGCCCTGACCATCGGCGTCATGAAGCCGATGGCGGCCGGCCTCAGCCCCGCCGAAATAAGCGCGCTCTCCAGCTTGCTCGGGGCGCGGAGGGCCGAGGCGGCGAATGGCGGGGGTATCGCTGCGCCTGCTTCCGCGCCGGCTGCGCCGCCGGCGATGGCCTCGGTGCCGGCGAGCGTCGCGGCATCCCTCTTCGCCAAACTGCGCGCCGTGACGCCCGCCATGCTGGACAAGCCCTCGCCGGGAGACTGGCTGCAGTGGGGACGCACGCCTGACGCCCAGAACTTCAGCCCGCTGACGGCGATCAACCGGAAAAATGTCGCAAGCCTTGCTCCCGCATGGCGCGCGGCGCTGCAGCCGGGGCCCAGCATGCCGATGCCGCTGGTCCATGACGGCGTGATGTTTCTGCAGACGACGCCTGATGTCGTGTTCGCCCTGAATGCAGCGAACGGCGAACTGCTCTGGCGCAGCGTCTATGCGCCGAGCGTCCCGTCCTCCCAGAAGATGGGGCTGTCGCTTTCCGGCAACCGTGTGTTTGTGCCGACCTCGGACCTGCATGTGATCGCGCTCGACGCCAAGACCGGCGCGACGGTCTGGGACCACACGATCGAACTCGGCGCTCCGGCGACAAACCGGCGCGACTTCCAGCTGCGCTCGGCGCCGCTGATCGTCGGCGACAAGGTGATCCAGGGCGTGACCGCGAGCGGCGCGCCCGGCGGTGGCTTCATCGTCGGCCTCGATATCGCGACCGGCCGCGAACTCTGGCGCTTCCACACCATTCCCCGGCCGGGAGAGCCGGGCGGGAACAGCTGGAACGGTTTGCCCGTTGAAGAGCGCAAAGGCGCCTCCGTCTGGGATCAGGGCAGCTATGACAAGGCGTTGAACCTCGTCTATTTCGGCGTCGGCCAGACTTACGACACGGCGCCGCTGCTCAAGCGCTCGGACGATCCGTCGGTCAACAACGACGCGCTTTATACAGACTCCACGCTCGCGCTCGATCCGAAGACCGGCAAGCTGGTCTGGCACTATCAGCACCTCGCCAATGACCAGTGGGATCTCGACTGGGTGTTCGAGCGGCAGCTCACCACGATGAAGGTTGGCGGCAAGGCGCGCCGGGTGGTGATGACCATCGGCAAGATGGGCATTCTCGATGCGCTCGATGCGAAGACCGGCGCCTATCTCTTCTCGATCGACGCAGGCACGCAGAACGTCATTGCAAGCATTGATCCCGTCACCGGCGCCAAGACCATCGATCCGGCCAAGATCCCCGATGTGACGCGCTCGACGCTGATCTGTCCGGGCGTCTCCGGCGCGCGCGCCTGGCCCGCCACGTCGCTCAACGCCAAGAACCAGACGGTCTTTGTGCCGATCACCGAATGGTGCCTCACCTTCGGCGCGCAGGGCTCGAAGCTGCTCTCCGCGCCTGGCGCGAGCTTCACCAACGCCAATCACCCGGATGCAGACAAGGACGGCATGATGGGCCGTCTCCAGGCCATGGATCTTGCGACCCAAAAGCGCGGCTGGAATCACGACCTGCCGGCGCCGATTTCGACGTCCGTACTCGCCACCGCAGGCGGGGTGGTGTTCGCAGGCGACCTCGATCCGGCGCTCAAGGCATTCGACGATCGCGACGGGACGCTGCTTTGGACCGCTGCGCTGGACAATTTCCCAAGTTCGAGCGTCGTCACCTACACGGTCGGCAAGGTTCAATACGTCGCTGTGGTGACCGGGTTGCGCAACAATCACGTCAACGATTTGTCCCGCCGCTACCAGGCGTTCCGCCGCAACAGGGGAGAGACGCCGCCCACGCCTACGGGCACGCCGGCTATCCAGGTCTTCGCGCTCAACGGTCGCTAGCCCCAGATAAGTTCCGGATCGACCCCGAGCGCATCGATCTTGTACTGGTCGTAGGTGTGCGAGCCGAAGAAAACGAGGAACACTTCGTTGGCGATGTGCACCAGCTTCCGGCAGGCATAATCCAGATCGCCGTCGAGGCTCTTGATCGCGAGCGTCAGCGCGTCGCCTTTCCGCCGCAATGTCAGCGTGGCGCGCGTTTCATCCACGCGACGGTGCTCGGGCATCTCTGCAAACCGCTTGAGGAAGGCCCGCAAGGCCGGCGCGAGCGAGGGCTCGAGACCGATCGATGGCAGGAAGTCCGGCAGGGCAATAACCTGCCGCTTGCGGTCGAAGGAAATATCCATCGGCCGCGAATAGAACCAGCGGATGCGATACCGCGCGACACCAGCCGACTCCTCAAGGCGCGCATAGCCTTTGAACACACCCTTCTCGGCGTAGGATTTCAGAATCCGGTCGACAAGGTCGACGTCCGTCTCCGCAGCGCCACGCGGCATGGTCTTGTTCCCGGCTAGTGCATCCCGCCGACCACGTTGGGCTCGGAGCCGCCCCATAGCTGTCCGGGCGGATACTTGGACGCCTCAGTGAATTCCTTGATCGCCTGGACGTTGATCAGGGATGGCAGGCTTTCCTTGGCAGCGACGTCGTAGGCGCGTTTCAGCGCGGCGCGGAATTCCTCCGGCGTACGCACATATTCCCCGCGGCATCCAAGGCCCTCCGCCATCTTGTCGTAGCGCAGGTTCTCCTGGAACAGGTGCAGGTGCACCGAGCGGGGCGAGCCTTGCGCCGCCGCAAACGTGCCCCAGGCATTGTTGTTGTACACGACGCCGATGATCGGGATCTTGTACTTCGCCGCCGTCTCCATTTCGAAAAGGCTGTAGGCCATGCCGGCATCGCTGCTCACGCAGATCGCCGGCGCGCCCTTGTAGGGCGCCTGCGGGCCGACGCCTTCCTTCACGGCCACGGAGGCGCCGATCAGCATAGCAAGGTCGGGACCGATCGCACCGAACTGGTAAGGCGGAATGATGCCTTGTCCCGGCCTGTTGGCTCGAACCATCGGACCGATATAGCCCGGGCAGGTGTTGCCGCCCCAGCCATAGATGGTCTGCTTCGGGTCGACGCCGTTCTTGCCGACATAGAAGAAGTCGCGGATTTCCTTGCCGATGACGGCGGGATGCAGGAAGCCCGTGTCGGCCGAATACTTGAGGCCGAGCTTGTAGGTCTCCTCGAGGTTGTCCTCGTATTTCTTTCGCGCGGCATGTACTTCCGACACCCAGCTGTCGCGTTTCTTCTTCGGAAGGGCTGCCGCCAGTTCTTCAAGGAAAGCCGCCTCGTCGCTAACGATACCCAGATCCAGCGGCCAGTTGCGTCCTAGGTCTTCGGCGACCGGGTGAACGCGGATCGCCTTCACGTCCGGGTTGAACTTGAACTCGCCGGGGCTGGGCATGCAGTACTGCCCGACGAAGATGACGAGGTCTGCGCTCATCAGGGCGTCGGGTGAGAGGTTGCACGACAGGCGGTGGTCATCCGGGAAGTGCCCCCGCATCGGGCCGGTGATGCAGACGACGAACTCGTTCTTCTCCGCCGCTTTGAGGAGAGGCTCCCAGCCCTTGTGCTGGAACACGCCCTGGCCCGCGACCAGGATCGGCCGCTGCGCCTTGTTGATCAGGTCGACCGCGGTGGCCATGTCCTTTGCGCCCGGATGGGCGACGGACTCCGTGCGGTACTTCGCCTTGTCGTAGTAGTCGGTCAGCGTTGATGGATCGGTGAAGCGCTGGCGCGCAACCTCTCCGGGAAAGTCGAGATGGACTGGGCTCGGAACGCCGGTCTTCAGATGCCGGAACGCGTAGGCCCCGTATTCGTGAACCCGGTTGGGCGCGGTGATCCGCTTGCCGTACTTCTTGATGCCGGTGGTCATCGGCTGCTGGTACAGCTGCTGGATAAAGTATTCGCGGTCTTCGCCCGCCAGCTGCACGTTGCTCGCCAGGACGAGGAGCGGCGTGCGCGCGGCGTTCGCCGCCGCGATGTTCTTGATCATGTGGGTGAAGCCCGGACCCTCGGTGCCGGAGCAGGCGACCACTTCGCCCGTTGCCCGCGAGAAGCCGTCGGCGGCGGCGCACATCGATCCTTCCGTGCGCCCGCCATAGGAGGGGATTCCCGCAGCCGCGATGGCGTGGATGATCGTGTAGTTGCCTGGCGCGCAGAACATCGCAGCCAGATTTTCCTTCTTGCACAGCTGCGCGAAAATCTCTGCGCCCGTCATCCCCCGGCCTGTGAATGAAAGGTCCTTGGGAGGATCGGTGAGCGACGCCGGAATCTCTTTCGGGATCTTGATGGATGCAATCGAGGCAGCGGCCGTAACACTCTGGGCCTGAGCCGGGCCGGCGAACAGTGGCAGGGCGCCCACGGCGACGGCGCCCGCGGCCAGAGGCTGGAACACCTGCCTGCGGGTTGGGCTCGGCGCCGGGTCAGCGCTGTCCGCATTGCCCGTCGCGGGGGCTTCTTCTTTCGGGGCGCCAGTCTTGAGGTCCGTCATGGTGTTGTCCCTCCCATTCGGATTGTGTGTCTAGGGTTGTTTCGCTGGCTGGCGATCCGCCGGCCAAAGGCTTTGTATGAAGTTGACCAGATTCCAGAGATCGGTCTCCTTGCTGATCTTTCCCTTGTAGGGAGGCATGGTCACGGCCGCACCGTCGCGAAGCGATTTGAATATCTGTCCCGGTTCCGTCCCGTTGTTCCAGAATTTCGGCTCGGTGAGATCCGTTGCGTTCGCGATGACGTCGATAAGCGCTTTCCCATCCGGTCCATGGCAGGCCGCACAGTTGTGGAAGAGATAAAGCTGCTTTCCGGCGGCGATCGACTCTGTGGTGAACGGCACGGGATTCTTCAGCGCCGAGGCTTCCTCGGCGGTGAGGGCAGGCGATTGCGTGGTGAGCGTTCCAGAAGCGGTCTGGCCCCACACAGGCTGGATCGCGCCGGCGATCAGCACTCCGGCGAACACCGCGAGTCCGATGCGTAACACGCCCATATTTTTCTCCCTGATGCTGCCGACGCTATTTCACCGTTCCGCGTGCAGCAAGCCGAGCTTGAACATGCCGGCCAGGCATTTTCGCCAGGCGGCAAATTCTGAGGACAGAACAAGTGTTCGTGATACCGAACGAAGAGCGACCGCCGGACGAAAGACCGTTCGGGAACGCAGGGGAGCGACATCCTCGATTTGACTACGGTTTCTGCGAACATGACATGTGCGGCGCCGGGCCGGTGTCATTTGCGGCGATAGCGAAGCGTCGTGTTGCGTTGCACCCACGAGGCGCGCACAGTTTGATCGCGGCCGGAGTCGTGGCTTACTTCGGTCAACCGCGATTTCGGAGGCAAGATGCGTGCAGCGCTCGTCAGGCTGGCGGCCGGATCACTCCTGGCGCTGACTGCCGTCGCAACGGGGCTGCTGCTCGCGAGTTGCGTCAGCCCGGCCGGAGAATCCGGGGCTCGTGGCGCAGCGGACAAGGCAGCCGTTCGGACGGCTGACAGCAAAAGCGTAAAGCTGACCCTGGTCGCAACGCGTCGGGTCAACGAACTGCAATACTCGCATGCCATCGCGGACAACTTCGGACCTGCGATCAAGGTCGAGGGCCGGTTCGAACCAGAGCTCCGGAAGGATGGCCTCCTCGCCATCGGCGCCAGCGAAGCCTCGATCTCGGATGCGGGCTTTGCGCAGTACTTTGCAATCGCCCGCTCGATCGCCGACCAGGTTCTGCTCAACACACCCGCGCAGGAAAACCAGAAGGCGGCGGTTCAGGCCGCTCGCGACAAGGTTGTCCCCTGCGTCCCGGCAAAAACAGATGCGCCGGATGCTGCGTGCGCGGAAAAATTCGTCCGTATGTATGGCGAGCGTTTGTTCCGCCATCCTCTTTCCGACGCGGATGTCGCCTCGCGTGTGAAGTTCGCAGAGGCCGGCGCCAGCCAGAACAAGGACTTCTATCACGGCCTCAAGCTATCCCTGATCAGCCTGCTTACCGCACCCGAATTCCTGTTCCGCCTTGAGACCGCTGAGCCTGACAGCGCCGCGCCCGGATCCGTGCACCTTGACGGCTACTCAAAAGCCGCTCGCCTTTCTTATCTGATGTGGGATGCGCCGCCGGATGCAGAGCTGCTCGCGGCAGTCAGGGATGGCTCCATCAACACGACGGCAGGGCTCAAGGCGCAGATCGACCGGCTCGCCGCCAATCATGCCCGCATGGAAGTGGGTCTTCGGTCCTTCTTCACCGATATGCTTGGCTTCAACATGTTCGAGGACCTGACCAAGGATCCGAAGGTCTATCCGAAATTCAGCCTCGCCGTAGCCGAGGGGGCGCGCGAGCAGACATTGCGCGTGCTGGTGGATCAGCTCATCACCAAGAACGGCGACTATCGCGATATCTTCACGACCCGGGACAGCTTCATCAACCGGGCGCTCGCGCCGGTCTACAAGGTGCCCTACACCTATGACGGGGAATGGACCCGCTACACCTTCCCGCCGGAATCCGGCCAGTCGGGCGTGCTGACCCAGGCCACATTCATGATGCTGTTCGCCCACCCGGGTCGCTCCTCGCCGACCGTTCGCGGCGTGAAGCTCTCCGAGATCTTCATGTGCATGAAGATTCCTCCGCCCCCGGCGGATGTGGACTTCTCCAAGGTTCGCGACTCGGATGCAGGAACGGTGCGCCAGCGCCTTCTCCAGCACGCCACCAATGCTGGTTGCTCGAGCTGCCACCTGCTCAGCGACCCACCGGGCCTCGCGCTCGAGAACTTCGACGGCCTTGGCCAGTTCCGCACGATGGAGAGCGGCCAGAAGATCGACGTTTCTGTCGACTGGCTGGGCCAGAAGTTCGAGGGGTCGAAGGGGCTCGGCGCCATGTTCCACGACGACAAGGCGATCCCCGCCTGCCTCGTCCGCAACATTTTCGCATACGGGACGGGCAGGGCGCCTGACGCGGCCGACCAGCAGTTCATAGATCGCCAGACCAAGGCCTTTGCGGCCGGAGGATACAAAGTGCCGGCCCTCCTCGCCGAGATCGCGGCGAGCCCGGAATTCTATCGCGTTGATTTGCCGAAACCGGTTGCTCCTGCCGCCCGTCCGCAGGCGGCAAACGCGGTGACTGCGCCGGCGCCGCCACGTTCTGCTTCATAGGTGAAAGCCATGTCGAAGATGAAAACGAGATTGCTGCTTTCGATGCTGATGGGGCTCGCACTCGCTGCGCCCGCACCGGCGTTTGCGGAATGGTCCAAGGGCTTCGTCGTCGACTATTTCACCGATCCGGGCTGGAAGGGCGGCGAGAAGGATTCGAACTGTCCCAATGGCGATGACCCGCCGCCCGATTGGGTCAAGCTGATGACCACGTCCTGGCGCACCGAGGCGGAGGCCCGGAAAATGCTGACCGGCGCTGCTGTGGGCGGCGTAAGGCTCAACGACCGTGGTCCGAAGCCGGGGATGAACGTCAACCGGGATCCAACCCTCGTCACCGATCCAAAGGCAGTGATGGTGACCGGCAATACGGGGTACGGCTTCGACCTCGACCACAATCCCGCCACCGGCTTCACGTCACCAGATGGCAAGCAGAAGGGGCTCGACAACCAGTATTACCGCGCGGTCGGCTGCTTCAAGCAGTATCGCGGCGGCGGCCGCGGCGCGAAGGAAACGCGTGCGGGCGAAGACTACGAGATGACGGAGATGCGCGCCGGCGTCTTCACGATCGTCGTCGTGCTGTCGGGCGAGGGCGATGATCCGATGAACGATCCCGACATGCGGGTTGGGTTCTACCTCTCGAAGGACAAGCTGGGGATCAACTCCGACGGCGCCGTCGGGATGGACGACTCCTACCGCATCGATCCGGACCTGCGGTTCACCACCGTGTTCGAGGCGAAGTCGGCCAAGGGGATCATCACGCCGAAAAAGCCGATCGAGCGGCTGCGCCTGCGCGAGCCCGGATCACGCTATGGTTTCGGCCAGGACCTGATCCTCGAAAAGCCGCAGGTGCGCATCACCCTGAAGCCGGACGGCAAGCTCACCGCCGACATGGGCGGCTACCGTAACTGGCGCTACATGTATGTGGGTTACGCGTCAGCCGCCAGCGCAGCCGAACAGCCGGGCAACTATCAGTTCGCCGCGCTCTGGTACAACACGAAGAAGCTCGCCGACTGGAAGCCGCCGGGAGTGCAGGGACCGAACACGCACATCTCGATGTTCTATTCGATGGACGCCATTCCTGCGTTCGTGATCACGCCCGACAGCCATCAGGTGGTCAAACGGGCGGAGGTGTTCTCGGGCGTGTCCCAGGCAGCATCACGAACACCGGAAGAACTGGCGCGCTCCATGCGCACCATCGGCACCGAGGCAGGGTTCGTACTGGTCGGTGGCGCAAGGGCGTGGCCGAACAAGCCGAAGCCGGATGATCCGGCCCCGCCAAACGATCCGCTCTACTGGGCCAAGGCGATCCAGGACCCCAGAGGCGGCTATTATGCCATCGGCCTAGCTTCGCCGGCGGAGCCTCCCCCATCGATGGAAAACGCCTTGGCTACGAGATAAAATGCTGGACGAGGACGTGCATCAGATCAGACTACAGGCATCTTGAGGACTGCCCTCCAATGAAGAGCATGAGCAAGTTCACCCGTAGGTCCATGTTGCGAGGCGTTCTGGGCGGAACAGCCGTCTGCGTAGGCATTCCGGCCCTCGACATTTTCCTCGATGGAAACGGCAAGGCTTATGCGGACGGCGCAAAGCTCCCGCTCCGGTTCGGAACCTACTTCTGGGGCCTGGGGCTGACGCCGATCATCACCAACGGTGTCGCGAGCGGGTCGCGCTGGATTCCGAAGGAGTCGGGGAATGCTCAATGGACCCTCACGCCACAGCTGAAATCCCTTGAGGGCCTCGAGAAGAAGGTCACCGTCCTCTCAGGCTTCAAGGCCGAGCTCGAAGGCAAGACGAACGTGCCGCACTTCAGTGGCACTGCCTCGGTTCTTACCGGCCGCGCGCCGCGCGAGGCGAACAGGTATGAGGGCGCAACGTTCGATACGACCATCGCCGATGCGATCGGCGGGGGAACGCGCTTTCGCCAGGTCGATATATCTCCTTACGGCTCGCCCAAGTCATACTCTACACGCGCCGCCGGCTCGGCGACTTCCCCGGCTGACGCATCTCCGCTGCAGCTCTACCAGCGGCTGTTCGGCGAAGGCTTCCAGGACCCGAACTCCGACACCTTCACGCCCGATCCGCAGGTCATGCTGCGCAAGTCGGTCCTGTCGGCGGTTGGCGAGCAGCGCCAGGCTCTGATGTCCTCGCTCGGCGCATCCGACAAGACCGCGCTCGATCAGTATTTCACCGCCGTGCGCTCGATGGAAAACCGGCTCGCGCTCGAGCTCGAGAAGCCTGCGAAATGCGAAAGCTGTGTCGTGCCGAAGAAACCGGACAACACGCCGCTGGCCCGCGACATCTACACCGTCAACAAGAACAACAAGCTGATGTCCGAGCTCCTGGCCATGGGCCTTGCCTGCAACCAGACCAAGGTCTTCACCATGCTGCATTCTGACGGCACCAACGGCGTCTTCCTGCCGGGCGATCCTGCGATCTACCACCTCCACACGCACGATGAGCCCGTGGACGCCAAGCTGGGCTATCAGGTGCTTTCGGAAAAATGCGCCGGCCTCTGCGCCGACGGCTTCGGTGATTTCGTGCATGCCCTCGATGCGATTAAGGAAGGCGATGGCACCCTCCTCGATAACACGCTGGTGTTCGGCTATTCGGACTCGGGCTACGCCAAGAACCATTCGGTGGAAAACATTCCCTTCCTGCTGGCGGGCGGCGCGAGGGGCGCGCACAAGTCCGGCAAGCACATCCAGGGCAATGGCGATCCCGTCAGCCGCGTCGTCCTTACGGCTCAGCAGCTGGCTGGCTTGCCCGCAGGACAGTTCGGCGAGGGCGCGATGAAGACCACCAAGGCGATCAGCGAGATCGTGGCTTGATCGGCCGGAGAGCATGAGCGTGAAGCGTACCGCACTGGTCCCCCGCTCGCCGGCCGAGCTGCGAGCCGGCAAACCTGCGACACGCCGGGCGGCGGTCTCGCGAGAGACATGGGGCGAAGGCCCCGGCAGCCAGGTCAAGCCTGTCTCTCGCGCGTTCCAGATCCTGCGCTACCTCAGCGAGACGGGCGTGCCGGTTCGCGCCGTCACCGTTGCGCGTGCGATGGGCATGCACAACTCGACTTGCTTCAACATCCTGCGCACCATGGTGTCCGAAGGCATTCTGGACTTCCACGCGGAGAGCAAGACCTATTCGATCGGCATCGGGCTTGTGAAACTTCTCGGCTCGACGCTCGCCGACAGCAACCGGATCGGCGCCGTGACGCCGCTGTTGCACGACATAGCGGAACGGTTCGGCGTGACGGCGACACTGTGGCGGCGGGTTCCGCCCGACCGTATCGTGCTGGTTGCCGTGGCCTACACGCCCGGCGGCTTCCGTATCCACATGGGAGAAGGGCAGCGCCTGCCCATGCTGAGCGGCGCCACGGGCCGGCTGGTCGCTGCCTTCGGCGACCTCACCCGCCAGCAGGTGGAGGAGGGTTTCCGCAAAGTGCGCTGGGGCCGGCCTTTGAGTTTCGAGAGCTACTGGCGCGGCGTCCGGCTGGCGAAGAAGAATGGCTGGGCGGTCGACGACGGCGACTTCTCACAGGGCGTCCTGATCATCGATGCCCCTGTTTTCAACCGGCTGGGCGAGCTTGCCTATTCGGTCTCCACCGTGTCGTTCCGCGCGCAGCAAGACGAGGCGATGATCGCGCGCATCGGCAAGGAGCTTGTCGCCGCCAGCCGCAAGATGACGGACCTGCTGTTCTGACCGGCTATCTCTTTGGCATGCGATCATCAAAGTTCATATTTCAGGAGGGGCGAACATGAGACTACTCACTGCGGCGGCTTCCGGGCTTGCAGTCCTGCTGGCGACGGGCGTCTCGTCGGCCCAGCAGCCCCAGCCCGTTCCGGTCAGCGAGGCCGACATGGCCATCGGCGCGGCGACCTTCGACAACAAGTGCAAGGGCTGCCACGACCCCGCAGTGGACCGCGCGCCTGCGCGCGACGCCCTGGCGCAGCGAACGCCAGAACAGGTCGTGACCTCGCTGACGGCGGGATCGATGCAGGCGATGGCCTCGGGCCTGACCCCGGACATGGTGCGAGCCGTTGCAACCTACCTCACAGGCAAGCCCTTCTCCGACGCCGGCGCAAAAGTTGGCGTGCAACCGCCGGACAACATGTGCGCGGGCCCGGCTCCGGCGATCAAGGCGGCGGCGACCGACTGGAACGGTTATGGCAAGACGGCGTCGTCGAACCGCTTCCAGGAAAAGACGACGATCACCGACAAGAACATCGCCAAGCTCAAGGTGAAGTGGTCCTTCTCGCTTGCAGGCGGGCGTGCAGGGCAGCCGACCATCATCGGCGACCGGATGTTCTTCGTGACTTTTGCGGGCGACGCGTATTCGCTCGATGGCAGGACCGGGTGCGTCTACTGGCGCAACCATATCGGATCGCCGATGCGCCAGTCCCCGCTGGTGGCGAGCCGGCCGGGCGAATCGCCCTCGGGCTGGGTGATGTATGTCGGCGACTTCAACCGCGATTTCCGCGCGCTCGACGCCATGACCGGCAAGGAGATCTGGAAGACCAATCTGTCGAAGCATCCCCTCTCGATGCTGACCGGAAGCCCGACCATCAGTGGCGACCGCATCTATGTGCCCGTGTCATCCTCGGAAGAGAACACCGGCAACCTGCCCAACTATTCCTGCTGCACCTTCGGCGGCCTCGTGAATGCGCTCGACATCAAGACCGGCAAGATCGTCTGGACGACGCAGCTCCTGGACCCCAAACCGACACGGAAGAACGATGCAGGCACGCAGCTCTATGGCCCTGCCGGCGCGGCGGTGTGGTCACAGCCGACAGTCGATACGAAGCGCGGCCAGCTCTATGTGACGACCAGCGACAGCTATACCGAAGCGCCCGCGCCGACGGCGGATGCCGTGGTCGCGATCGGTCTTGCCGACGGCAAGATCCGGTGGGTGAGGCAGACGTCGGAGAACGACAACTTCCTGATCGGCTGCGGCGCTACACGCCGGGGCGTCAACTGCCCCACGGGCGAGATCGGGCCGGACCATGACTATGGCGCTTCCCCCATCCTGTTCACGCTGGCCAATGGCAAGCAGGTCATTCTTACCGGCCAGAAGTCAGGCGCGACCTATGGCGTTGATCCCGACACCGGCAAGCAGCTCTGGGTAAACCAGGTCGGCCACGGCTCGGCGCTGGGCGGCGTCGAATGGGGCATGGCTGCAGACAAGAAGTCGCTCTTTGTCGCGATTTCGGATGCCGCCGCGCGCGAAGGCGCCAAGGCCGGCGTCTATGCCGTCGATCCCGCAACCGGCAAGACAGTGTGGTCGCAACCTGCGCCCAAGGTCGCCTGCGGCTGGACGGGGCGGCGCTGCATCAGCGCGCAATCGGCGCCGGTCACTGCGCTCCCGGGCGTGGTGATCGCAGGCGGTCATGATGGCTGGCTTCGCGCCTATGCGGCCTCGACGGGCAAGGTCCTGTGGGAGTTCAATTCCGCCGGCCAGACCTATCAGACCGTCAACGGCGTCGCCGATCAGGCAGGCGGCTCATTCGATCACACCGGCTTCGTCGTATCAGGCGGAATGATGTACGCCATCTCTGGCTACAACGGCGCAACCGGCGCGGTGGGCAATCCGCTCAACGTGCTGTTGGCTTTCTCTGTCGACGGGAAATAGCGGGGAAGTGGCCTCGCCGCGCCGACGCGTGGCGATCGCCAAACGTGATTCTGGCGTGCCGGTTGCCGCAGGTTAGTTCGCGTTGGCAAAGGACTCCCTCGAACCATTTGCACTGCGACAAATCGGGCCGCACCGGCCGCGCCGGTGCGTAAATGTGTCACAGGCAACTATCGGTTAAGCATGATCGGAGAGGCTTCCGGCAGACCCGAGATTCGAGGTGACTGCCATGTCCAATTTTGCTGTCGCGCTGAGGCCCGTATCCAAGCAGCCGTCGAAGCCCCGGAGCCCGGCCGAATTGGCGGGAATGGTGGCCGCGATGAACCGCAGCCAAGCCGTGATCGAGTTCACGACCGACGGGCGCATCCTCGACGCCAATGCGAATTTCCTGAACGCGCTGGGCTATACCCGCGAAGAAATTGTCGGCCGACACCACTCGATGTTCGTCGATCCGGCTGACCGAAACAGCCCGGAATATCGCGCTTTCTGGGACAAGCTGGGCCGCGGCGAATTCGACGCGGGCGAGTACAAGCGGATTGCCAAGGGCGGGCGCGAAATCTGGATCCAGGCGACCTACAACCCGATCCTCGACAACCAGGGCAGGCCGGTAAAGGTCGTCAAGTTCGCCACCGACATCACGAAGCAGAAAATCGAGGCCGCTGATATCGCTGGGCAACTGGCAGCGATTTCCAAGAGCCAGGCGGTGATCGAGTTCTCGCTCGACGGCCGCATCCTGCACGCAAACGAGAACTTCCTGAAGACGCTGGACTATTCGCTGCAGGAGGTGAAGGGCCAGCACCATTCCATGTTCGTGGACGCCGAAACGCGCACCTCTCATGCCTACCGCATGTTCTGGGAAAAGCTTGGCCGCGGCGAATATGACGCCGGGCAATACAAGCGCGTGGGCAAGGGCGGGCGCGAGATCTGGATCCAGGCGAGCTACAATCCCATCCTCGATATGTCGGGCCGGCCGATGAAGGTGGTGAAGTACGCCACCGAGATCACCGACCAGAAGATCGCTGCGGCGAACTATGAGGGCCAGCTGTCGGCGATCTCCAAGAGCCAGGCTGTGATCGAGTTCTCGACCGACGGCCGCATCCTGCGCGCCAACGAGAACTTCCTGAAGGCAACGGGCTACTCGCTGGAAGAGGTTCGCGGACAGCACCATTCGATGTTCGTGGAGCCGGCGGCGCGCGCAGGCCACGAATACCGCCTGTTTTGGGACAAGCTGGGGCGCGGCGAGTTCGACGCGGGCCAGTACAAGCGCATCGCCAAGGGTGGGCGCGAGATCTGGATCCAGGCGAGCTACAACCCGATCCTCGACCTCAACGGCAAGCCCTTCAAGGTCGTCAAGTTCGCCACCGACATCACCGAGCAGATGAAGATCGCCTTCAAGGTGAAGGAGATCGCCGACTTCGTGGCCTCGGCCTCGACCGAGATGCGCGCGACCGCCGAAAGCATGGCGCGCACGGCCGAAGACACGACGAGGCAGGCCGGCAATGTCGCCAATGCGGCCCAGCTCGCCTCCAGCAATGTGCAGACCGTGTCGGCGGCTGGCGAGGAGCTGTCGGCCTCGATCAGCGAGATCGCGCGGCAGGTGGCTGAATCCAACTCCGTGACGCAGCGAGCTGTCGCCGAGGCGGACCGCACCAGCCTCTCGGTGCAGGGTCTTGCCGATGCGGCGCAGAAGATTGGCAATGTAGTGACGCTGATCAACAACATCGCGGGCCAGACCAAGCTGCTGGCCCTCAACGCCACCATAGAGGCGGCGCGGGCAGGCGAGGCAGGCAAGGGTTTTGCGGTCGTCGCATCCGAAGTGAAGTCGCTGTCGGACCAGACCGCCAAGGCGACGGACCAGATCTCCAGCCAGGTCTCCGCCATGCAGGCAGCAACGACCACTTCGGTCAGCGCCATCCAGGGCATCGCCGAGACGATCCGCAAGGTAGCCGAGATCGCAACTGCCATCGCCGGCGCTGTGGAGGAGCAATCCACCGCCACGCGCGAGATCGCCATCAACGTGGTGCAGGCGGCCGAGAGCGCAACGCAGGTCACATCCTCCATTGGCGGCGTCAGCGACGCGGCTCAGCAGAGCTCGGCAGCCTCCTCCGACCTGCTCCAGGCCTCCAATGAGATGTCGAAGCAGAGCGAAGAACTGCGCGTGGCTATCGACCGGTTCGTGAGCCGGTAGTGTGCAGGCCGCTCCGGTAAGCGTTCTTCTGGTCGATGACAGCGCCGTCGCCCGCGGCATGATCGAACGCGGCCTTTCGAACGACAACGACATCCGTGTTATCGGCTCTGCGGGCAACGGGCAGGCGGCGGTGGATTTCGTGCGCCAGACGCCGCCGGATGTCGTGCTCCTGGACGTCGAGATGCCGGTGATGGACGGATTGACGGCGCTGCCGAAAATTCTTTCCCTGGCGCCGAAAACCTCCGTGATCATGGCCTCTGCGCTGACGCGCCGGCATGCCGGCCTGAGCTTCAAGGCGCTGCAGCTGGGGGCGGCCGACTATGTACCCAAGCCCGATGCAACGACAGGCCCCGATGCGCTGCCCAACTTCCTTGCCGAGCTGAAGGCCAAGGTGAAGGCGCACGGCCGCAAGCGCAGTGCCGCGGCGGTTGTTCCAAGGCCCGTGGGCCTGAAGAAGCTGAAGCCGGCGGCAGTGGCGATCGCTAGTTCGACGGGCGGCCCTCCGGCGCTCCTGAAAGTGTTCACGCAGCTGAAGGGCGCCGTGCGGACGCCGGTGTTCGTCACTCAGCACATGCCGGCGACATTCACCGCGATGCTCGCCGACCAGCTGGGCCAGGCGAGCGGCGCTCCCGCCTTCGAGGCCAGAGATGGAATGCCGGCAATGGCCGGGCGTATCTATGTGGCCCCGGGCGGATTCCACATGATTGTCGAACGTGCGGCAGGGCAGGTGACGATCCGTCTTTCAGATGGGCCGGAAGAGAACTTCGTGCGCCCGGCGGCCGATCCAATGCTCCGCTCGCTGGCGAAGGCATACGGGCCCGGGCTGCTGGCCTGCGTGCTGACCGGCATGGGGCGCGACGGGGCGGACGGCTGCCAGGCCGTTGCCGATGCGGGTGGGAACTTCTTTGTGCAGGACGAGGGGACTAGCGTTGTGTGGGGAATGCCAGGCGCGGCCTGGCGCACCGGCCGGGCGATGGCGCAGGCGCCGCTCGACGCCATCGGTCCTTATCTCGCCGACGCGATGCGGGGCTGAGATGATCAGCGGGCCCGACTTTCTCGCTCTCCAGAAATTGCTGCAGGACCGCTGCGGGATGCAGCTCACTAGCGACAAGCTCTATCTCGTCGCGGCGCGTCTTGCGCCGGTGGCGCAGAAGTTCGGGCTCAAGGGCGTGATCGAGCTGATGGCCGAGCTGCGCACGCTTCCGCGGGAGCCGATGATCCTCGCCGTGGTCGAGGCGATGGTCACGCATGAATCGCTGTTCTTCCGGGACGGCAAGCCTTTTGAACAGCTATCGAAGATCGCCGTGCCGGAGCTCGTGAAGTCGCGTGCAGCGGGCAAGCGGGTGCGGATCTGGTCGGCGGCGTGCTCGAGCGGGCAGGAGCCCTATTCGATCGCCATGCAGCTGCGCGAGGAGTTCGGCCATCTGGCGGGCTGGCGCTGGGAGATCGCTGCAACCGACATCTCCGATCCGATCCTGGCGAAGGCGAAATCGGGTGTGTTTTCCGGATTTGAAGTGCGCCGCGGCCTGAGCGAGCAGCGCATCGCACGGCACATGCTCGCCGTTCCCGAAGGCCATCGCATGAATGACGCGGTGCGCGCGATGGTGGATTTCCGCCGGCACAACCTGATGGAGCCGGCCGCACACCTCGGCCAGTTCGACATCGTGTTCTGCCGCAATGTGCTGATCTATTTCGATGGACCGACGAAGGCGCGCGCGCTGGAATTGATCGCACGCCAGATGGCGCCGGACGGCTATCTGTTCCTGGGTTCCGCCGACACGGTGATCGGCGTGACGGACCGTTTCGTCGCTGCGAGCGGCGAGCGAGGCATGTACAGGCCGGCGCCGGCCAAGGGGCTCGGCAAGGTGGCCTAGGCCGCGGCCCGCGGTTCAGCGTCCAGCAAGCCCTCTATGTCCAGGACGATCAGGAGATCCTTTCCAGCACATTGGGATCCTAAGCTTAGAATTCCACGTGGACAAGTTGTCGCG